>Ga0207421_10001955_pt1 | contig 26013 bp, 30 predicted proteins | sample SodLakKL_010_SED_4_FD_187542 | JGI IMG/M metagenome (GOLD analysis project Ga0207421, IMG submission 187542) | Alkaline sediment microbial communities from Lake Tanatar, Kulunda Steppe, Russia - 8KL_010_SED (SPAdes) (version 2) | ecosystem: Environmental > Aquatic > Non-marine Saline and... | reverse complement strand
CCACCAGGGGGGAGGAAGATGTCGTGGCACCAATATTGCTGCTACCCCCATGGGGGGATGAATATGTTTCGCACCAATGTGGGTGCTGCTTGACACCGGAGGTAAGAATAATAGTCTGAGTAGGGGAAAGCTGGCAGGGGTGTGTCGGCGAAGGCGACATTAGAGAAAGTGGAAGCCCCGATAAACCTGGCGAAGATGAGGAAAGGCTTAAGCGGCGATAGTAGACCCAGGGTCAGAACCGGATTCGGGAAAACTGACCGTCCGGGATCGTAGGGGGGCTACAGGAAACGTGACTAAGGGAGTCGGATTGCGGCCTGGCGGGAAGCTGGTCAGATAAGCCACCGAACCCTAAAGTTGGCGCGCCTGTTTTCTACCCGACCTCGACCGATACGAGCCCGAACCGGCACGCCCCGGCAGCGGAACAACACTACTTGCCTTGCTGGTGTCAAGTGTGTAACTATATCAGCTCAAGGGGGGGAGGCAAATAATATTTCTTTTTTCGCTAATCCGCCGCGCTGGTGTACCGGTCCTTACAAAAAAATTTTTATTTACCCCTTAACAAAAACCCCAATCTGCCGAGTTTAAATAATAGAGTGAATAAAAACAGGGGCGTGATTTTATGAAGATACATTCCCAATACGCGGCTATCATCAATGAGTTTTTAACTTCCGAGGCGGAAAAGTCTGCAGGCGAGGGCAACAGCGCCCAATCAAAAAACAATCCTTCCGGTGACCGCAAGGAAATTTCCGGTCTCATGTCTGCCGTTCAGACTGAACTGGAAAAGATGGATCAGGAATTAGAAAACGATCCCGGGCGGGTAGAACGCCTGCAGTCCATCAAGGAGAAGGTTGAAGCCGGGAATTACCGGGTGGATTCCCACGAACTGGCTTCTAAAATGCTGGATACCTGGAAATAAATATTATGCCGGAGGGTGATCTCTTGAGCGAACTTACGGCTTTAAAAGAACTGGAGCAGATCCTGCAGGAAACCAGGAAGGTATTCCTGCGGATAATTGAAACCGAGGAAAAACTACAGGATCATATTGTAAAAGGCGAGGTCAGTGAAATACTGGAGTTAGAACCCCTGCGGCAACAGCTGCAGCAGGAGGCGCAGCGGTTAAAAGACAGGCGGGAGGAAATACTGCCTTCCGGCTACAGCGTCCGTTCCTATATACGGGATAACGCCTCCCCTGGCGAAAGGGAGGATTTCCTGTCCCTGTTTGAAGAGATCAACAACCTGGTTTACCAGGTCAGGGCGCACCAGGAAATAAACCGCGGGCTGCTGCAGGAGCGCCTGCGTTTTGTTCGTGAGATGCGCGAAGTGCTGTTTCCCTCGGAAAAAACCTACGATCCCAGCGGCCAGCTCAACTTCCAGAAGGGGGATAAAAATATTAACCTTGACCAAAGCTGTTAAAGAAGGGAGAGAAAGCTTGAGATGACTATATTCGGCAGTATGGAAATCGGAAGAAGCGCATTGCGGACGCAGCAAAAGGGCATGGAAACAAGCGGACAAAACGTGGCTAATGCCAATACTCCCGGATACAGCCGGCAGAGGGTGGACAAAAACTCGGTGGTTCCTGCCAGCGCCCCCGGGGTGGAAATGTCCCCCGGGCGCGGCGTGGAAGTTACCGATGTAACCCGCATCAAAAACGAATTTTACCATTCCCAGATGCTAGACACCGGCTCGCGGCGCGCCCACTGGGAGCAGCGTCAGGAAACCATCCGCAGCGTGGAAAACATCATGCGGGAGCCCGGCGATGATGGGCTAAACCAGTACCTGGGCGAGTTCTTCGACACCTGGAACGAGCTCAGCTCCAACCCGGAAAGTGACGCGGTCCGCAACAGCCTGCGGGAAAGCGCCATCACCTTAACCAGCGCGGTGGAAGACAGCTACGGTCGCCTTAGCGACCTGGAAAACGAGGCGGAAAACGAGCTGGAGAAACTGGTAGAAGAGGTCAACGAAATAGCCGAAGAAATATTCGAAATAAACGAAGAGCTGGATTACATACACAACGTAGGGGAGAAATCCAACGAGTTAAAAGACCACCTGGACCTCCTCCTGGAAGACCTTTCCGAAAAGATAGATATCCGCACCAATTACCGGGAAAGCGGCGCGGTGGACATTTTTGCCGGCGGGCAGGCCCTGGTGCAGAGAGCAGGTGCCAGTGAGTTTACAATAGATGAAAATGAAGAAGGGGAGAAAGTTATCCTTACTCCCACCGAGCATGAAGTCAACCCCCAATCCGGCAAGCTAAAAGGAGCCCAGGAGTCAGTCAACCACCTCATCCCCGACAGGCAGGAAGAGATCGACAATATAGTGGAAGCCCTGGTGGAGGAAGTCAACCAGATTCACGAAAACTCTTACGGCCTGAACGGGGAAACCGGGATCTCCTTCTTTGAGCCTTTGGAAGAAAACGGGGAATCCCCTTCCCGACAGTTCCAGGTCAGTGAAGAAGTCAAGGAAGACACCTCCCTGATTGCCGCTTCCACGGAAGAAGGCCAGCCTGGAAACGGGCAGGCCGCCCTGCAGATAGCCCAGATAAGGGATGAGGATATTATTGAAGGGACCACACTAAGCGACTACTACCGGGGCAGGATCTCCGCCCTGGGAGTGGAAGGAAGGGAAAGCGAACGCATGGCCCGGGCCATGGGAGAAGCCGAAGCCCAGTTCCAGGAACAGAATGAAGCGGTTTCCGGGGTAAACATAGACGAGGAAATGATGGACATGATCCAGTACCAGCACGCCTGGCAGGGAGCCTCCCGGTTCCTGAACTACGTGGACCAGATGATCGAGGTTCTCTTTATGGAGCTGGGATAAATAAGTGAGCGTTCAACGCTTACGGCAGGAAAGGAAGAACCGGAGACATAAACAGCTACACACCGCCTGACCAAAAAAGGAGGTCTTTTATATGCGGGTAACCCACACCATGCTGGCCGACAAATTCAACTATAACCTGCAGCGCAACCTGCAGGGGATGGAAAAATACTCCAACAAGCTTTCCACGGGGAAGGAGTTCACTCGCCCCACCCAGGACCCTATAGGTACCGGAAAAACCATGCGCTTTAGCAACAGCCTCGACCGCAACGAGCAGTACATAGATAACATGAGCGAATCCAGGGGCTGGCTGGAGACCACCGAAGCCGCCCTTTCGGAAAGTAACGACGTGGTAAACAGGGTGCGCGAGCTGGCGGTGTATGGGGCCAACGACAGCCTCAAGGCTGAAGACCGCGACGCCCTGGCCGACGAGGTGGGGGAGCTCTACGAACACCTGATAGGCCAGGCCAACGCCGAATACAACCAGCTCTACCTCTTCGGAGGCCACCAGACCCAGGAGGAACCTTTTCAGGAAGTAAACGCCTACAATGTGGAGATGGAGGAAGAAGCGGAGCAAATACATGTGGTGGATGATGAAACTTACCTGGAAGCGGCTGCTCTTGGGGAAGAAGTAACACTTGAATTTGTAGAAGGGGAGGAACTGGGAGTAGAGCTGGTTGATGATAACACTGTGCAGGTAACCTTAAATGAGGAGGAAGGCAACACCTACGCGGAAATTGCCTCTGCTGTGCGCGAACACGAAGATGCTTCCGAAATGCTGGAAGTATCAGTACATGGTGATCCCGCTACCACTATTACCGAAACGGAAGAGCTGGAAAACGATAACGGGGAATTCACCCTGGAAGCCCCCCTCTTTGCCGAAGAACCCACCGCCGGGGGGCTGCAGGACGGTTCCTATGAGTTGACGGTGGAAGATGCGGGAGACAGCGAAGCCAGCATAGAGGTGGAGCAGGAGGCCCTGCAGTCCGCCGACGGGATTTTTGGAGGAGCCGAACCTGGAGAAGTGACAGATGGAGATGAATACAACGCCAGTATAATCCTGGAGGTCGAAGACACGGGGGGTGGAGAGGCTGAGTTCAGCTACCGTGGACATGTTTACCACGCCGACAGCGGCGAGTATCAGTATGTAGAAGGTGAAGTTACTCTGGATGACGACGATAATGAAATTACTTTGGCTTTGGAAAACGGGGATAACCTGACATTTGAACTTGATGATGATTTTAATTCGCAGGACCTCCAGGCCGGCGACAGGGCCGTTTTAAACCTGCAGGCGGCATCAGATGAAGGTGATTTCGCCCTGGACTTGAACGGGGATTTCGAGGAAGGGGAAGCTAACACCCGCTTTAACTTCAGCCAAGACGCCCTTGAAGACGAACTGGACACGAACTTCTTTACCCTGGATGAAAACCCCGATTCGGAAGACTTCGGTCGGGTCTTTGACGGCAACCTGGAGTTGAATTTCAACCAGGTCCGGGAACAGGACCCGGCAGTTACCTTTGACTACGACGAAGACGGGGTTCTGGAATACCGGGGCGATAACGGCCACCGCGACCAGGCCATCAGCCCCTACCAGGAAGTAACCATGAATATAAACGGGGAGGAAGCTTTTGGCGAGGATGCCTGGGTGCTGGAGGCGGTGCGCGACACCTACCACTCCCTGCGGAACAACGACCGGGAAGCCCTGGGTAACGAAAACCTGGGAGAGCTGGACCGGGCCGTGGACCACCTGCTGGGCCGGGTCTCCGAAGTGGGAGCCCGGGCAAACCGCATGGAGGCCATGGAAAACACCCTGGAAGACGAAAACGTCTTGCTGCGGGAGATGCGCTCCGACGTGGAAGATATCGACATCGCCGAGACCATCACCGAGTTCACCATGCGGGAGACCGCCTACCACGCCGCGCTGCATACTACCGCCCGCATCATGCAGCCCACCCTGGTGGACTACCTGCAGTAAGGCGGGCGGGCTGAACTGGCCGCGGCGCGGTAAAAGAATATAGAAAACAAGACCACCTCATAAGGAGGTTTATAGTAAATGCAGGCACAAATGGAAGCAAATAAAGTCCAGACGGAATCGCGTCCCTTCTACTTTCCCCACGGGCTGCCGGGGTTGGAAGGGCACCACTATTTTAACCTGGGGTTCCTTTCCGAACCCGTCTTTTTCCTGATGCGCTCCACGCATCAGGAGGAGGTAGCCCTCTACCTGGTGGACCCCTTCCCCTTCTTCCCGGGTTACACCATAGAGCTCTCCGACCGGGAGAAGGAGCAGCTCCAGCTGGAGAAGCGGGAAGACCTGCTGCTGCTCACCACGGTAACCGTGCAGGACAAGAAGCTGTACACCAACCTGGCTGCGCCCCTTCTCTTTAATGTCCCGGGGAGGCAGGCTTTCCAGATGATCCTGGAAGACCGCCTGGACCAGAAGCGGGTGCTTTTGCAGAAGCCTTCTGCGGGGGAAGACAGCAGTGAGTAGGGAGAAAAGGCCCGGGACGGGGAAAGGTGGAGTGGGTCCTTGCTGGTAATAAAGCGCAAACCCGGCGAAAGCGTGGTCATAGGGGACGATATAGAAGTAACCGTGGTGTCCGTGGACAAAAATTCCGTGCGCCTGGCGGTCCAGGCCCCACGTGCCCTCCCGGTTTACCGGCGGGAGCTGTGGGAAGATATCAAGAAGGAGAACTTGCAGGCCCTGCAAGCCTCCCCCGGCCTGGAGGAGGCACTCCGGGAGCTGGGCCGGGAAGTAAAGCCGGGGGAAGAGGAGAAGTGAGGGTAAGCAGGAGAATAATAATTTTCTTGCATCTTGCATCTTGTTTCTTGTTTCTTGTTTCTTGTCAGGGGTTTAATTTGAGATAAAACTGCCGATATAAAATAATAGGGAGGATCTTAGCGAAACATAATCAAGGTTCTACCCCGCCTTGTTTGCTCCAGTAAGCTTCGGAAAGGGGGTGGCCTTTACTAAAGAAGCCCGGAGTCAAAGGTAAGGACGGGTTGGAATAAGGCAAGGAAGCCAAATAAATTTATATCAAGGAGGATGATGATTCATGCAAATTAACACCAACGTTGCTGCCCTGAACGCTTACCGCAACCTGAATACCACCCAGCAGCAGATGGACGTCTCACTGGAGAGGCTCTCTTCCGGCCACCGCATTAACCGGGCCGCCGACGACGCCGCGGGCCTGTCCATTTCCGAGAAGATGAGAGGCCAGATCGGCGGGCTGGACCAGGCGGTCCGCAACACCCAGGACGGCGTGTCCCTGATACAGACCGCGGAAGGAGCCCTGGAAGAGTCTCATGACATCCTGAACCGGATGCGGGAGCTGGCCGTGCAGTCGTCCAACGACTCCCTGACGGACGCCGACCGCGCTGACATCCAGGCCGAAGTTGACGAACTGGCCGAGGAGCTTTCCCGCATCTCGGAAACCACCGAGTTTAACACCATGGAGCTGCTGGACGGCACCTATGACAATAACTTCTTCCACATCGGCGCCAACGAGGGGCAGAATATGGAAATCGGTATTGGCAACATGAGCGCTGACGCTCTGGGAGTGGCCGAAGACGGAAGGGCTACTCTTGAGGTTACAAGTGGTGATGTGGACACTGATGACACAGCTTTAGCAGAAGAAGGTGACTACGAGCTAGATGTGGTAGATTTTGGGGAGATATACAATGTTGATGGTGAAGATGAGGCAACTTATGCCCGGTACGGCCTGCAAAACGAAGATGGTGAGATAGTAGCTGTTAGTGAAGAAGGAGAAACATATAATATTTTGGAGGAAGCAGCTACTATGGAGGATATAGAAGAGGGTGAAGCAAGTGTAAGTGATGCTGAGATTGAATTTGATCTCCCGGTAATCTCGGGCACGGTTGAATTAACAGTATCTGATGTTGAAGGCAATGGTACTGAAATAGCTGAGGGAGATATTACAGCTACAGGTACCATAGAATTCGATGGCCAGGGAACCAGCCTTCCCAGCGGAGAGGCTGAGGTTGTTGAAGACGATGATGATTTAGCGGAGGCCGCAGTAGAAGCCGGGCTGATTAATGATACTGATAGTTTTGCAGAGGATGTATGGGATGGTGGTTTAGTAAACGAGCAGGGAGAATTAATAGCTGTATATGATGATGAAGATGATAGTTGGTACAATGTAGAAGATGTAGATGTAACTGAAGGACCTGGAGATGCCGATTATGTTTTTCAGGCAGAACTTGGAGAAGAAGCAGTTTTAGAAGCAGGCGATGTGCTTAACATCTCCGCCGTTGGCGGCATTGACGTCTCCAGTCAATCTGCAGCCGACTCTGCCATCACTACCATAGACGACGCAGTAAACGATGTTTCCGACCAGCGCTCCGAGCTGGGTGCTATCCAGAACCGCCTGGAGCACACCGCGCGCAACCTGGAAGTGGCCTCGGAGAACCTGACCGCTTCCGAATCCCACATCCGGGATACCGACTTCTCCCTGGAGATGGTGGACTTCACCCGTCACCAGATCATGCAGGAAGCCGGAACTTCCATGCTGGCACAGGCGAATATGGTGCCGCAGAACGTCATGGCCCTGCTCCAGTAGTAGAGCTTACCTTTTCCGGGGAACCGGCGCTGCCCGGTTCCCCGGGATTATAATAAAAAAAGGAGTGATGTGCTTTGAAGATCGACGGCATTGACCCTCTCCTCCTTAACCGCATCCAGGAACAGGCCGAAAGGAACCAGGTGGAGCAGTCCGAGCAGTCCAGCACCGAGAACCGTGTGACCAGGGAAGGGCGGAGCTCCGCCATGCCACAAAGGGAGGCGCCCCTGGTGGAGCGGGAAATAAACCCGGAAGATATGGAAAAAATCTTGGAGCAGTTAAACGAAACCGTACGGGTCTTTGACCAGAGACTGAGCTTTGAGCTGCACGAGGAAACCGAGCGCTGGATGATAGAAGTGTGGGACCGGGAGAACGAGGAGCTGATCAAGGAAATTCCCCCGGAGGATGTGCTGAACGTGGTAGCCCACATCCAGAACGTCCTGGGGGTACTGCTGGACCGGCGCATATAAATACGGGGGAAGGAAGGGCTGCTGCAGAAACCGGCTTTTTCCCCGGGGCAAGTAAAAAACAGTGCAGGCAAAGGCGGTGAGTGAGATGCAAACGCCCATGCTGGGCGAAGTTTCCGGCCTGGACATACACGAGATGATAGACGACCTCATGGAGGCCGAGCGGAAACCCATCGAGCGCAAGCAGGAAGATATAAAAGAAGCAGAAGAGACCAAGGAGCACTGGGGGGACGTGAACACCCGCCTGGATTCCCTGCAGGGTTCGCTAAACCCCCTGCTGGACAGCGAAACTTTTACCGCTACAGAAGCGGAGTCTTCCAACGATGACGTGGTGGGAGCAACCGTAACCGGCGAACCCGTGGAAGGGGAATACGAAGTTCACGTGGAACAGCTGGCTACCCGGCAGATGGTGGCTTCGGACCCGGCTGCCGCGGATCCCCCGGAAAACTACGAAGAATACGAAGGCTGGGGTGAAAACGGCAGGATCGCCAACCCCCACGAAGCGCTGGGGCTTTCCGGCGAATTTGCCCTGGGTACTGAGGGAGAAGAAGAGCTGTCCACTATAGAAGTGGATGAAGAAGATTCCCTCAACGAAATTATAGATGCAATTAACAGGGAAGCCGGCAGCGTCAACGCCCGCTGGATCCAGGCAGAAGAGGAAGACTACCGCCTGGTGCTGGAAAGCGAGGAAGAAGGCACGGAAGGCGAAATAGAAGTGGAAGACCCCGACGGGGTGATGAATTCCCTGGGGATACTGGACGATGAGGGTGATTTTGCCCACGAGCTGCGCGAAGCCCGGGATGCCAAGCTCTCCCTGTTCGGCGACGGGGAATTCGACGAAGACGATCCCTTTTCTGTAACCCGGAGCTCCAATACCATAGACGACCTCATCGAAGGCGTTCAGTTGGATTTGCGGCAAGAAGGTAGCGCCACCGTAAATGTAGAACAGGACGTGGACGGCGCCGTGGAATCCGTGGAGGAGTTCATCGAGGAGTACAACAAGACCGTGGATAAGATCCGCGATACCCGGGGTATAGGCGGACCCCTCCAGGGAGATACCACCCTTTCCCGGATAAGGAACCAGATGCGCACTCCCCTGCAGGGAGAGATGCCCGAGGGAGAAAACGATAATGAGCCCCGGACGCTGTACGACCTGGGCCTGAACACTACCGGGGAGGGGCGAATAAAATCGGAAGGCTACCTGGAAATTGAAGACGAGGACCAGTTGCGGGATGCCATCAGGAACCAGCCGGAGAGGGTGCACTACGTCCTGGGAAACGAAGGAGACGATGAAGAGCCCGACGGGGTGCTGCGCCAGCTGGACGAGGTGCTGGACACCTACCTGGACCGCGAAGGTATTATCCAGGGACGGAAAGACCGCCTGGACAACCAGGTAGACCGCCTGCAGGACCGCATTAGGAATGTAGAAGAGAGGGCAGCCATGCGGGAAGAGCGCCTGAGGGACCAGTTTATAGACATGGAGCTGGCCCTGAGCCAGATGGAAGGGCAGTCGGAGTTTATACAAGATTTCATGAGTTTCTAGAGCTCAAGGCTGGAAGCGCCCGGAATTTTAATAGCAAGAGAGGGGTGTATGGCATGGCAAGAAGAAACAATCCCTACCGCCAGTACCAGCAAAACCAGATAGAAACGGCAGACCAGGGTGCCCTGATACTCATGATGTTTGAGGGGGCCCTGAAGTTTATCAACCAGGCCAAGGAAGCCATCAACAAAAAGGACATTGTCGGGGCCCACAAGAGCATCAACCGGGCCCAGGACATCGTGGTGGAGCTGATGTGCTCCCTGGACCTGGAAGCCGGGGAAGTGGCCGGCAACCTGTTCCGTCTCTACGATTACACTTACCACCAGCTTAAAGAGGCTAACCTGCAGAAGAAGGTGGAACCCGCCGAAGAAGCAGAAAAGGTTTTAACTTCCCTGCGGGAGAGCTGGGGGCAGGTAGTGAAAGGGGAGGCTCAGGGTGTCTCCAGCGGAACGTAAAAGAGAGGCGCTGGCGCTGCTGGAACGCCTCCGGGAAGTCTTGAAGAAAGAAGCCGCCCTGTTAGGGGAAGAAGAGGCGGAGCAGCTGGCGGAAACCACGGAAGAGGCGGACCTTCTTTTGCAGGAGCTGCAGGAACTCTTCCGGGAAGTTCCCGGCCTGCGGGAAGAGAAGGAAGTGCAGCGCCGCCTGCAGGAAGTAAACTGCTTGAGGAGCGAAAACCTGCAGCTGGCCCGGCGGCGGCGGGAAGATCTCCTGCACAAACTCCGCTACGTTCGCCGGGGGAAAAAAGCCGTGCGGGCTTACGCCTCCAGCCAGGGAGAATCCCGGTCAGAAAAATTCGTATGGAAGAAGAGCTGACCCTCCAAGCCAGGGGTGAATTTTTTTAAGAACGTGGCACATTTTATAAAAAAAGACCGCTAAAGGTATATTGTGCCGGTTTATACGTGTGGTACGATGGGTTGCTACTGGATATTTTTATAATAAAAGACAAAATTCTATCGGTTTTTTAGAAGGGATCAGTCACTTTTTGTCGAAAACCTCTTTTCAAAGAGGATTTTTTTATTTATAATTGGTAACAAACAGTTGGTAAACAATTTTATATATTTTAATAATTTATACAGTTAGCTTTAAATTGTTTGACCATGTCCGAAAAAGGCAAACCCACTGTAAGGTGGGGGCGCAAAGCCATGGATCCTGTTATCAGGACTGCCAGGCTGCCGGCGTCAGGTAGCTTTAAAAGCCAGCACGAGCGGCAGCCAGGCTGGCTTTTTTGTTTAGATGGACCAGGGCGAGTAATTTTAAAAGAGAGGAGGTTGCAACATGCCTCTATTTAACGAAGGGGTGATGCAGTATTTGAATTCAGGGCTGGATGCTGCATCACTGCGCCAGGAAGTTACCGCCAACAACCTGGCCAATATGAATACACCTGGCTTTAAAAGCTCCCACGTATCTTTTGAAGACGAGTTACAAAAAGCCCGGGGGGATGACGGCAAGGTTCAGCTCCGGCAGACCCACCCGCAACATCAACCTCAAAAACCTCATGAAATTGAACCACGTGTAGAAACAAATGAATCTACGACCCGCCGTATCGACGGCAACAATGTGGACCTGGAAAAAGAAATGATAAATCTGGTGGAGAACCAGTTGCGCTATAACACCATGACCCAACAGACCAGGGACAGGTTTGACACCTGGCGTTATGTCATAAACGAAGGGAGGTAACCGCCGGTGAGCTATTTTTCTTCTTTTAATATTTCCGGTTCCGGCTTGACCGCGGAAAAGCTCCGGCTGGATTTGATATCTGGCAACCTGGCCAACATGAATACCACCCGCACACCAGAGGGTGGGCCTTACCAGAGAAGAACAGCAGTATTTTCCGAAAAACTGGATGAAGCCAGGAGTCCAACAATGCCTTCACCCCTTACCAGGGGAGCTTCATCGGAAGAAAGTAGCAAAGGGGTAGAGGTGAGCGCTATTCACCGGGATCCCAATCCGCCCCGGCGGGAGCATGATCCGCAGCACCCTGACGCTGATGATGACGGATATGTTTACTATCCCAACGTGGAAGTAACCAAAGAAATTACCGACATGATAACTGCGCAGCGTGCTTACGAATCCAATTCCACCGCGGTGAATACCGCCAAGGATATGTATTTAAAGGCCCTGGAAATAGGGGGGTAAGACATAAAACTGGAGATAAAAAACCACGGGAGGGTTAAGGTATGACGGAGACTGTTAACAATATAGCCGGGGTAGCCTTGGATCAAAATATAAACTCCGTGCAAAAAAACCCCGAAAACAGCAAGGGGCAGGAATCTTTTTTCAATATGCTCCAGGATGCGTTGAAAGATGTAAATCAAAAACAGGTAGAAGCAGATGAAAAAACGGAGAAATTTGTGGCGGGAGAAACCGACAACCTGCACGATTTAATGATTAAAACCCAGGAAGCCCGCCTTTCGTTGCAGTTTACCACCCAGGTTACCAACAAAATTGTGGAATCTTACCGGGAGTTATCCCAGATGCAGATATGATCCGCGGAGAATAGCGATGTATCCGAGCAAGGAGGATCAGTGTGGCCAATACAGGAGTAAGGATGCCTTTTGAACCCAACATACATGGTGCCAGGCAGTACTGGCAGGAATTGAGCCGCCCGGTGCAGGTGGGGGTTATTGCAGCGGGAGTAGCTTTCCTGCTTTTTCTGGTAATGATATTTTCCCACCTGACAAGCCCTGGAAAAGAAGTCTTGTTTCAAGATATGCAGCCCGGCCAGGCCCGGGAAGTAGTGCAAAAACTTGAAGAAGAAGGCGTTTCCTACGAGCTTCGGGCGGAGGGAACGGAAATCCGGGTCCCCCCAGGGGAAAGGGATCGCCTGCGCCTGGAGCTTGCTCCGGACATGCACGCCCAGGGGGTAGGTTTTGAAATTTACGAGGACACGGGGCTTTTAACCAGCGACTACGAGCGCCGTAAGACCCACCAGGCCGCCCTGCAGGAAGAATTGCGCCGTACTATTTCCAGTATTGAGGATGTAAACAATGCCCGGGTGCACCTTGCTCTTCCCAATCCCCGGGATTTGGCCTGGGATACGGCGGATCCATCCGCCACAGTGCTGGTGGACACAGCCCCCATGGTTAACCTGGAGGAGAGCCAGCTGCAAGGCATTGTTTACCTGGTTACCGGTAGTGTAGAAAACTTAAAGCCGGAAAACGTCTCCGTCACCGATTCTCGCGGGCACCTCCTCTATGACACGCTGAAAAAGAGTGCTGCCGGTGCTTCCGATGTGGGGCAGGTAGAAGAGCAGATGGAGCTGGAACGCCAGTTTGAAAGGAACCTGGAAAGCAGGCTGCAACAGGTACTGCAGAGAATATACGGCCCGGAGGGTGCGGAAGTCATGATAACCGCCCGGCTTGATTTTGACGAACGCGACCTGCAGGAAATCGAATACGACGATGAAGGAGTTCCCCGTTCGGAGCAAATTAGTGAAGAAAGGCACGAGAGCGAAGGAGCAGACCTGCCGGAAGGGGAAGTGGGCGAGGAAAATATACCGGGGTACCAGACTCCCTACCTGGAAGGGGACCAGGAATACGAATACACTGAAGAGATAACCAACTACGAAATTTCCGAGGTCAGGGAAATTGTCTCTGCAGCCCCGGGAGATATAGAGCAACTCTCCGCCATGGTAGCCATAAACGAAGAAGGTCCGGCCCAGGAGGTTGCCGAGGAAGAAATAAACGATCTTATTTCTTCAGCCCTGGGCCACGATCCCGAAACGGGAACCATAAGCGTATCCCGGATGCCGTTTGAAGAAATCCCCGAGGCAGAGTGGTGGGAACATGAAGGCTTTGTGGAACAGATGGTACAGTACATAGTATACGCCATAGTTGCGCTTTTGGCGTTTATCCTTTTGCTGGTCCTGGTTTTAAGAAAAACCGGGGCGGAGGAAGAATGGGAAGGAGCCGTAGCGGGAATGCCGCAGGGTTTTGCCCTGGAAGATGTTATGGGATCTGAAGAGCAGGGCGAGGATGAAGAGAGGAAAGAAAAGGTAAAAGAGATGATAGAGGAAAACCCGGAGCACGCGGCATTGCTGCTCAGGACCTGGCTGTCAGAAGAATAGGGGGGTACTTGGGAATGGCAAAAACCAAGAGGATGTCGGGAATTCGGAAAATGGCCATATTGTTTATGGCCCTGGGTCCCCAGAAATCCTCCAGGATACTAAAACATTTTAACGAAGAAGAAATTGAAAGGATAAGCATGGAAATTGCCAACACTTCCCGGGTGGTGAAAGAAGAGCTGGACGAAGTTTTTAACGAATTCCTGGTATTAAACGAGGCCCAGCGCTATATGGTGGACGGCGGTATTGATTACGCCAAAGAAGTCCTGGAAGAGACATTGGGGCCGCAGAAAGCAACGGATATCATGCGCAAATTAAAAGAAACTACCAAGGTAAAGCCCTTTACTTTTGTGCGCAATGCAGACACCAAGCAGGTAGTAAACCTGATAAACCAGGAGCACCCACAGACTATTGCCTTGATACTGTCTTACCTGGATTCGGACCAGGCAGCTCTTATACTGGCGGAGCTTACCGAAAGCATGCAGGCGGAAATAGCCCGCCGCATAGCCATGATGGAGCGGACTTCTCCCGAAATGCTTAAAGGAGTGGAAAGGGTGCTCAAGGACAGGCTTTCTTCTGTTTTCCAGGAAGACTTTACTGCCGCCGGCGGCATCCAGGTTATCGTGGACATATTAAACCGGGTGGACCGGGGCACGGAAAAGCTTATCCTGGAGGACCTGGAAAAAGAGGACGAAGAGCTGGCCGACGAGATACGGCAGCGCATGTTTATTTTCGAGGATATTATTACCCTGGACGATGCTTCCATCCAGAGGGTTCTCCGCGAAGTAGAGAGCAAGGACCTCTCCCTTGCCCTCAAAGGATCCAGCGAGGAAGTTAAAGAAAGGGTATTTAAAAACATTTCCCGGCGCGCCGGGGAGATGCTGCAGGAAGAGATGGAGTATATGGGGCCGGTGCGCTTGAGGGATGTAGAAGAAGCGCAGCAGAAAGTTGTGGGAATAATCCGCAGGTTGGATGAAACAGGCGAAATAATTATATCGCGGGGTGGAGAAGATGCCATCATCGTCTAAGGTTTGGAAAAAAGCTACCGTGTCCGGGGTTCGTTCCTACCAAGTGGAAGACGACGCTTCGAAGAAACCCCGCCGTCAGGGCAAAAACAGAGATGCCGGCAGCCCGCATCCCGACAGGAAAAAGAAACAGGAAGACAGCAGTGAAAGGGAAGAAGAAAACCAGGAAGGGCAGGTGGGGGACCGGGAAAGCTCGTTGGAAGGCAATGAGCCGGCGGTTAAAACGGAAGAAGAGCTGCAAGAAGTACTGGGAGAAGAAGCTACCCGCTTGAGGGAGGAAATAGAAGAGGAAAAAAAAGAAATACAGGCCCGCGCGGAAAAAGAAGCGGAAGAAGCCAGGCAGAAGGCCGCAGAAGAAGGGAAGAAGCAGGGGTACGAAGAGGGCTACCGTCAGGGGTATGAGGAAGGTACGCAGCAGGCCCGGAAGGATTGGAGCAGTTTGAAAGAGGAGATGTCAGCATCTGTGGAAAAGGCTTCTCAAATGTTGCAGGAAACCCGGGAGCGTTATGAGCAGATACTAAAAGAATCGGAACAGACGATGGTGGAACTGTCCGTGGCTGCTGCAGAAAAACTGCTGCATGCGCAGCTGGAGCTGGAACCGGAAAAGGTGCTGAATGTGGTTTATCAGGCCTTGCAGGAATTTTCCCAGGAAGAAGAGGGGATAAGAGTCTATGTAAACCCGGAAGACCTCCCGGTTTGCTTGCGATACCGGGAAGAGCTGGTACAGGATAGTTTTGACCCGGGAAAGATGGAAATATATCCGCGTGAGGAAATATCCCGGGGTAGCTGCAGGGTGGAGACGGATAAAGGAGTATGGGAAATAGACCTGGAAGAGGAAAAAGAAAGAATTAAAGAAAAGCTGCTGCAAACAGTGGAAGAAGGGGATACGGAAGCAGAACTAAATGTTGAAGAAACAGGTGGAGCCGGGGAAAATGAGGAAGGGGTAGTGCATGATAGTGGATAAACCCGCAGTCTGCAAAGACAAATATATGGAGTGCCTTAAACACTACCGCCCGGGCAGGGTTATAGGTAAAGTCCGGCAGGTTATCGGGCTGGTAGTGGAAGTAAGTGGTTTAAGCCCGTTTATCGGGGAAGTATGCCTTATTGAAACGGCTGCAGGGGAGCTTTGTTCGGCGGAAGTAGTAGGTTTCCGGGATAAAATGTGTCTTTTGATGCCTCTGGGTGAATTAAAGGGTGTTTACCCGGGGTGCAGGGTTTACCCCTCCGGGAGTACTTTTACTGTGCGGGTAGGAGAAAACCTGCAGGGCAAAGTGCTGGACGGTCTGGGAAGGTTGCTGGATTCTGGCGAACCGGCACTGTCCCCGGAAGAAGCGGGCGAATACCCGGTAGACAACCCACCCCCTAATCCGTTGAGTCGCCGCCCCATAACCCGGGTTATTCCTACCGGTATCAAGGCTGTAGATACATTGCTTTCCTGCGGGGAAGGGCAGCGTGTGGGAATATTTTCCGGCAGCGGGGTGGGTAAAAGTACCGTGTTGGGTATGATTGCCCGCTACAGCGAATCCCAGGTAAACGTTATTGCCCTGATTGGAGAAAGGGGAAGGGAAATCGGGGATTTTATTAAAAACGACCTGGGGGAAGAGGGGCTCAGGCGTTCTGTAGTAGTAGCTTCTACCTCGGATCGCCCGGCCCTGGAGAGGGTAAGAGGCGCCCTGGTGGCGGCCACCATTGCCGAATACTTCCGGGACAGGGGCTACAAGGCAATTTTCATGATGGACTCGGTAACCAGGTTTTGCATGGCCCAGAGAGAAATAGGGCTGGCTGTAGGGGAGCCTCCTGCAACCAAAGGCTATACTCCCTCCGTGTTTTCCCTTATTTCCCGCTACCTGGAACGCTCCGGGACTTCTTCCCGGGGTAGTATAACCGGTTTTTACTCGGTGCTGGTGGACGGTGATGATTTTACCGAGCCTATAACGGACGCGGTCAGGGGCACCCTGGATGGCCACATAGTTTTGGACCGGAAACTTGCTTCGCAGAACCACTTTCCCGCTATAGACATTTTAAATAGCAACAGCCGGCTTATGCCTCACCTGGTGAACAAAGATCAATACCGGGATGCGGGGGAGCTAAAAAAATTAATGGCGGCTTACCATTCCGCCGAGGACTTGATTAACATAGGGGCTTATGTATCCGGTTCCCAAAAGGAAGTTGACCGGGCTATAGAAAAAAGGGAAAAAATCATGAACTTTTTAAAACAGGATATAAACGAAGGTTACAGTTATGATGAAAGCCGAAGGCTGTTAAAAGAAACCCTGCAGTAAAACGGTCAGAAATCCGGCCGCCGGTGGATTAGATATTAAGAAAGGAAGGGTGCCATGGCTTACCGGTTTCGGTTAAAACAGGTACTGGAATACCGCAGGGGAAAGGAAGAAGAAGCAAAAAATGAACTGGCCAGCAAGCAACACCAGCTTAAACTGGCCCGGCATAAACTGGACTTGTTTAAGCGGGATAAAGAAAACATGGAAAAGCTTTGGAGAGATAAGAAAAAAAACCTGATTGATGTACGCGAGCTTGGTATGATCTGGCATTATCATCAGTACCTGGATAAGAAGGCCAGGCAGCAGGAAGAAAATTGCAGGCAACTAAAAAACCAGGAACAGAAAAAAAGAAACAAGTTGAAAGAGAGGTGGCAGAATCGACGGGTTATTGAAGTTTTTGAAGAAAAAAACTGGCAGCGTTACTTGTGGAATTTAAAGAAAGTGGAGGACAAGGTAAACGATGAACTCTCCCTTTACTCATTCTACAGGAAAGGAGGTGACAAAGAGTGTGACTGAAACTATATGTTTGGACCGGATTGCATCTGCAATAGCTGAGGCACCACCAGGAGAGGCAAGTGGCACAGCGGGTTCCGGGGGCCGAAAAGACGGTGGCAACAAGTTGTTTTCCCTGTTTTTGCAATCTACCCGGCAGGATTACTCCGGGGTTAGTGCAGGAGAAAGGGAAACCAATGTGGAGCCGGAAGAGAAGGTAGAGAAGCTGTTAACCAGGGAAGGAGCCAATGATGAGGGCATTGAGGGGAAGTTAATGCACCTCTTGCAGGAGCTGGCGGAAGCTGTATTTTTTGATGCTACAGATTCTCCGGGTGAATTAAACACCAAAGAGCTAAAAGAGTTGAACGGGTTTTTGAACAAAGTGGAAGTGCTAAAAGAAGCCATTCCCTATCTAAACGGAAAGGACCGGGAGCTTCTGCTTCATTTCCTGGCAGAAACAGATTCGGAAAACCCGGGAGAATGGGAAAATGAGCTTAATCACCTGGTGAAAAACTTTTCTGGATCCGCCCGGGAAACCGTTCAATTTATGTTGGAAAAGTCGGAAAATGATTTTTCAGTGGAAACAGTTAGTGAAGTGGCCCGGGGCACAGGGCTGGTAGCAGAAGGCAAGCCTCTCAAGCAGACGGAGCAGAAGTTTAAGCAGGTGGAAGCACTTCTTTTGAAGTTAAAAGAAGCTGGGATTTCGGGAGAAGAGCTGGATCAGGAAGTGGAGACGCTAAAGGCTTTGCTGCAGGAGTTAAAAGACAACCCGGAGTTGTTCCGGGGGAAGACGGCTGAGCTGTTGGAAAAGGAAACAGATTTGTTAAAGCTGGGAAAAGAGATAAAGCAGGAATCCAGGGAACTACAGAGCTGGCTGGAAAATCTGCTGCAGGGGAACAAACCAGAACAGGCGGGGAAAGAAGCGGTCATTTCCGGGGAAGAGCTAAAGGAAAAAATGGCGGAGCTGGAAAAGAAGTTGATGAAGTTAAATACTGCCCGGGAAGAGGTGGTTTCCCTGCGGGAAACCAGGAGCAAAATAGAAAACCTGAAGCAGGCTTTAGAGGCAAAACAAGATGAACTGCAGGAACTAAAAGATCTCAAGGCTCGGGGCCAAGAGAAACTTTTGTCCAGCCAGAAAGTCAAGGAAACAATAAACGAGCTAAAAGAAACCGTAGAAGCAACTCGGCAGAAGATAGATGACTCCCTGGAGGGGCAGAAAAAGTTAAAAATGGAAGCCCTGTGGCACAGGAGCGCGGAAAAATCAAACCAGGAAAGCAGTCAGTTAAGGCGCCCGGAAGTTTTACAGCTTCAGGAAGAATTGCGGAACCTGGATAAAGAGAAGCTCCAAAAGACAGAAGGGCTGGAAAAAACAATTCAGCAATTAAAAGAAGAGTTCTCCAGGAGCGGGGAAAGTTCTTCCTGGAAAGAAAACTTGCAACGGGCGGCCCGTTCTTTTCAAGATTCGCAGGGCTCGAAGGGAAACTCGTCTAATTTTGCCTTGCTGGCTCGCCTGGCGGAAAATGTTGGTGAAAGTAGTTCATATTCAGAAGCCAGAATTCAGGAAATGGTGGCGGGAAAAAGTGAATTAAACGGTAGCAGGCCGTCACTAAAGGAAAGCATATTAAATCAGCTTAAAGGAAAACTTAGCTACTTTAAAGGCACCGAAAAATTTCCGGCGGAGATGCGAATGAGCCTCAAGCCCCCTTCTATGGGAGATGTCCTGGTCAGGGTTTTTAAACACGAGGGAAAATTGACTGCAGAGATCATGACAGAAACGGCTGCAGCCAGAGAGATGCTGGAAAGCAATTTGGGCAACCTGAAAGAGCGTTTCCAGCAGATGAACTTGAACGTGGAAAGAACGGAAATTTATACTGCACCTGAGGACTTATCAGGCAGAAGCAGCAGGCAATTTAGTGGAGATTCAAATGAGGATAGTTTGCAGCGCGGCCCGGGAAACCGGCGCTCCCCCGGAGAAGGAAACCCGGATGACGGCGCAGTTCAGGAAGCTCCAGGGAGCGGAGCTGAAGGCAGTGGAATAGAGCTTTGGGCCTAAGGAGGTGTTGATTTTGGCTTATACCCCCCAAGTCGGTGGAAGCAATATAGAACCGCTACAAAACCAGCAAAAAGCTGCTGAACCGCGGGAAAAAAAGACTGCTGGTTTTCAAGATGAGCTAAATAAATTCAGCAGGACTGCGGCTGCAGAAAAATACGAGTCAGAAGAGTTAGACGGGGTGGAGGATGAAAACGCACTTTCCGAAGAAAAGGTTGAGGAAGGTGGCGGGGGGCTTGGCGATATGGATTCCGAGGCTTTCCTGCAGTTGCTGGTTACCCAGATGCAGCACCAGGACCCCATGGGAGGCGAAGACCAGGATCCCAACCAGTTTGTAACCCAGGTAACTATCTTGAGCCTGCTGGAACAGGTAATACAGCTCCAGGACGCCATGGAAGCACAGGAAGGATATTCCCAAGACAACCAGATGTTGAACTTGCTCAACCGTGAAGTGGAGTTGAAGGATGAAGCCGGGGAACTTATCAGCGGCGTGGTATCGCAGGTAGACCTGGAAAGCAATGAGATTACCGTGGAGGGTGAAACCTACCCCTTTAGCGCGGTAGAAAGGATTAAAGGAGGGCAGTAGCATGGTAGAGAAAATACCCTCCGGCTTGAATACGCCGGAAACGGTAAAACAAACTGGTAGTACTGCTTCCTCCCGCAAGGCCGGGGATCTTTCTTTCCAGGAATTGTTGAAACAGAAAGAAGAACAGAAGCTAAACATTTCTTCTCACGCGAAGGAGAGAATGGAAGACCGGAACATAAAGCTGGAAGAAGAAGACCTGCAGAAAATATCCGAGGCTGTGGACCGCGCTGCGGAAAAAGGAGTCCGTTCTTCCCTGGTTTTGTACGGTGATGTGGCCATGGTGGCCAGTGTAACCAATCGTACCATTGTAACCGCGGTGGATGAAAACAGCAGCAGCGAGCATGTTTTTACCAATATAGACGGTGCGGTAATAGTTAAATAGGGCCGGACCTCCTTCGAGGAAGCCCTTCCCCGTGGAACGAGGGAAACGGGGAAACCGTGCCGAAGAAACAAAAATAAACCTGTAAGAAGGAGGTTGTTAAGTGTGATACGTTCTTTAAGTACTGCAGTTACGGGGCTGGGATCTCACCAGGACAAGATGGACGTGGTAGGCAACAATATAGCCAACGTCAATACCACCGGATTTAAGAGCGACGATGCCAGGTTTCAAGACCTTATAAGCCAGACCATAGGAGGGGCTACCGCCCCGTTGGAAGACAGGGGAGGCGTTAATCCCAACCAGGTGGGCATGGGCACCCGTATAGCGGCTACAATGACGGATCATACCCAGGGTTCCATAGAAACTACGGGTAGGGGTAATGATCTGGCCATAGAAGGAGAAGGATTTTTTGCTCTCCACGACGGCGAGGAATACTACCATACCCGGGACGGCTCTTTTGACCTGGATTCCAATCGCGAAATGGTAAACAGCGATGGTTTAAAAGTTATGGGATGGATGGAAGAGGATGTGGACACCACGGAAGACCTGGAGCCTATACGCATACCCCTGGGAGAAAGCATGGAAGCCCGGGCTTCGCAGAACATGGATTTTAGCGGAAACCTGAACGCGGATGCGGAAGAAGTTACCGATCCCGTGTTTTCAATAGACCCCGATTTTGACTCGGAAGATGACAGCCGTTATGCCTTTGAAGGTGACTACTACGTTTACGACTCTTTGGGACGCAGGCACGACATTGCTTACGGCTTTTACCGGGATGGAGAGGGTGAATACGGAAACGTTTGGAACTTCGACGTAGTGGAAGTTATCTATGACGAGGGAGGAGAAGAAGTAGAGGAACTGGAGGAAATATCTACGGGGACCCTGGAGTTTGACTCTAACGGACAGCTGGTGTTGCCGGAAGATGTGGGGGAAGGTGATCCGGATACGGAAACCAGTATTGACCCGATAGAATTAGAGGTAGATGACGCGGAAGACCTGGAAGTGGATCTAGGCTTTGGGGATGTTACCCAACTTTCTGAGGATTCCGAAGTTATAGTAGACGATCATGACGGATTCTCGGCCGGGGAGCTCATAGACTTCGACATCGAAGAAACCGGCGCTATCCGCGGCACCTATTCCAACGGCATGAGGGAAGTGCTGGGTTATGCTGCCATGTCGTATTTCCCCAACGCGGAAGGTTTGAGTAAAGAAGGGGGTAACCTCTTTGCGGAAACTGCCAACTCCGGGGAAGCCCGCATAGGGCTGCCCGGAGAGGGCGGAAGAGGCGTTATACAGGATTCTTCCCTGGAAATGTCCAACGCTGACCTTGCAGACGAGTTTACGGAGCTGGTTACTTCCAGCCGGGGATTTCAGGCCAATACCCGGGTTATTTCTTCTTCTGACGAGATACTTACCGAAGTGATTAACATGCAGAGGTAGGTGAATGGCGAAGGGGAAGGGAATTCCCCCTTCCCCTTTTTCCTTTAAGGAGGTGCAGCCAGTTGAAAAGACCGGATATTACCACTATCCTGGGGATACTGATAGGATGTGGAACTGTTTTAACAGGCATAATTCTCCGGGGAGATATAGGTCAATTTTTGGATTGGGCAGGCCTCATGATTACCCTTGGCGGTTCCTTTGGAGCGCTTTTGATCTTCTTCAGGTCGGAAGATATCAAGATGGTGATTCAGATAACCAAGCAGGCTTTTGTCAGGAAAGACGAAGACGTGGCCACCCTTAACGAAAGGTTTGTTTATTTGGCCCAAAAGGCCCGCAAGGAAGGCTTGCTGGTGCTGGAGGATGAACTGGAAGAGATAGAAGATCCCTTCATGCGCAACGGGCTGCGGATGGTTATAGACGGCTTTGAACCCGACGCCATCAGGCACATACTTAACACGGAGCTGGAAGCCCTGGAAACCAGGCACCAGCTGGGTCAAAACCTTTACAAGACCTGGGGTACTCTTTCACCTGCTTTTGGTATGATCGGGACCCTGATAGGTTTGATAGTCATGCTGGCTGACCTCGATGACCCTGACGCCATCGGGCCGGGGATGGCGGTAGCCCTGATTACCACTTTTTACGGGATAATGTTTGCCAACCTATTATTCAACCCTATAGCGGGTAAACTGGCTGTATACAGCGAGCAGGAGATGCAGAGGAAAGAGGCGGTAATAGAAGCCCTGCTTGCCCTGCAAAGCGGGATTAATCCCCGTCTGCTGAAGGAGCAGTTAAAGGCATACCTTTCCCCTGCGGAAAGAGAAAGGCTGGAAGAAGAAGAGAGGAGAAGCCGGGAAGAAAAAGCCGAGGGGGCGACCATGGATGTCTGATAAGAAAGGTTTTAAGAGGAAAAGAAAAAAGGAGGGTGAAGGAGGCCTTCCCCTTTGGATGCAGACTTATTCGGATATGGTTACCCTGCTGCTGGCTTTTTTCATACTCCTGTTTTCCATGTCCATCATCGATGAAGAAAGCTTCCGGCAGGTGATGGCCGCGGTACAGACTTCTTTTACCGGCCATCCCAGTATCCTGGATGAAGGACGCGATATCGAAGAAGAAGACGAGTACCTTCCCCATACCGGGGATGAAGCTCCCATGGACCCGCAGGTGCAGGAATTACTGGAACAGTGGGAAGAAGCCCGGGAAATAATGGAGGAGGTTGAAGATTTCCTGGCGGAAGAAGGGCTGCAAGATGAAGTAGAACCGGAACTGGTAGCAGACCGGGGAATTGTTATGCATCTGCCGGATAAGCTGCTGTTTTACAGGGCGCAAGCCGAACTCAAGCCGGAAGCCTGGTCCCTCTTGGAAGAGCTGGCCGACCTGTTGCGGGAGATCCCCAGCAACGTGCTGGTGGAAGGCCATACCTGTAACCTTCCTATAAGCACTGCAGAGTTCCCCTCAAACTGGGAGCTTTCGGCCATGAGGGCGGTAACGGTAGTCCGCTACCTGGTGGAAGAAGAAGGGCTGGAGCCGGAACAGCTGCAGGCTATAGGTTACGGAGAGCACCACCCTGTTGCCTCCAACGAAACGGAAGAAGGCCGGGAACGCAACCGCAGGGTTACCATAGTTATATCCGTGTTTTAGTAAACAAAACAGGCAGGTGATTTTATGGATGTTAAAGACAAAAGGGCCCAGGAAGAAAACAAAGAAAGCGAATCGAGCTCGCCCAAGAAATCGCGCTCCCTGTTGTTTAAGGTAGGGCTTCCACTGTTGTTGGGATTTGTAGTGGTAGGAGTTCTGTTGTTTTTTGGGGAAGAGACCTGGGCATTTGTAAAGGGAGTTTTCGAAGAGGAAACTTACGAAGGCCAGTATCCTTACGAATACGAGCTGGATGAATTTACTACCAACCCGGCGGAACCAAGGGGTGGCCACTACATGAAGCTGGAAATAGTCCTGGCTTTTGAGGAAGGGGACCTGGAAGATGAGCTGGATGAACGATACAACGAGAGAAGGGATCGAATAAATGCGGTCTTACGCAGCAAAAGTGTGGAAGAGCTTCAAGATCCCGACAATGGCCAAAGCATGCTAAAAGAAGAGATAAGGCGGGAGTTAAACGCTCTTCTTACCTCGGGAGAAATAAAAGAGGTGTATTTTAGAGAGTTTATAATTCAGTAATCATGCGGGGGATAATTATGGAAGAAGAAAACCAAAAAAAGAATGATTACCAGAAGTATATCAGCAAATACGAGGAAATGCAGGAAAGCACGGGAGGGGAGGCAGATCCTGAAGAGTTGCGTGCCGCTTCTTTGGGAGAAGAGCAGGAAAGCCCGCCGGTTTCCGGCAACGAGGAGGATAGCCGGGCGGAAAATGATAAAACAGAAGTAAAAGAGGGCAAGCAGGAAAATGCCGAAGTCCCTGACCGGGGAGACAGGCCGGTAGTGGAAAAAGTTGAATTTGCTCCTTTTACGCACACCGAATCCAGGCAAGGCTTTCTGGACGTAGAGACATTTAGCGATATACCCCTCTCTGTTAGCGCGGAACTGGGAAAAACCCAGTTAAAGGTAAGGGACCTGATAGGGCTGGAGAAAGGTTCTCTGTTAAAGTTAAACCGCCTGGCCGATGAAAGTATAAGCATTCTGGTAAATGAAATCCCTTTTGCCCAGGGTGAAGTAGTGGTAATAAACGAACGCTTTGGAGTCAGGGTTGTTTCATTCCTGGGTGAGCAGGAAGAAAGTGAAAGATAGCGGGTAGTAAAGACAGGGGGATAGCTGTAAGTGCCGGGTTTTGAAATAGTTTCCGTGATATTTATACTGTTACTGGTGTGTTTTTCCGCTTACGTTTTTATCCGGTTTGGGCTCCGTCCCATGGCCCGCCCTGGTGGAGACGGGAGAATAAAAATCCGGGAAAAAATTCCCCTGGACCACAGGGGCAGTACCATGCTTTTATTGGTGCAGGCGGGTGAAAAGCTTTTGCTGCTGGGGGTATCCCAGGGCAACGTATCGCTGCTTAAAGAAATATCGGAAGAAGAACTGGCCGAAATAGACAATTATTATGCTGCAGAAACGGAAGAAGGAGGCAGCCAGTTTTCTCGTTTGCTTAAAAAATTTTACGACCCCAAGTAAATTAACGGGCGGGAAATGAGGTTACAGGGAAAATTGCGGTTAAAACGTGGAAACTGGATAATAAAATCAGCCGTCATACTGGCACTGTTTTTCCTGGTTTTTGCATTTTTAAACCTGTGGGGAGCAGTGGAAGCCCAGCCTTTTCCTGTTCCGGGGATAGAGGTAGAAGAGGAAGGGGAACCGGTAGAGCTGGTCGGCTACCTGCAGATCATTCTGTTGCTGGCCGTGCTTACCCTGGCCCCGGCATTTGTGGTTTTGATGACCTCTTTTACCCGGATAGTAATAGTTCTTTCTTTTGCCCGCAACGCAGTAGGGACGCAGCAGGTTCCTCCCAACCAGGTTTTAATCGGGCTGGCCTTGTTTATGACCTTTTTTATAATGTTTCCGCGGCTGGAGGAAATAAACGAAAACGCTTTGCAACCTTATCAGCAGGAAGAGATAACCCAGGAGGAAGCTTTTGAGGAAGCAGTGGATCCTTTGAGGAGCTTTATGTTGGATCATACGCGGGACCGGGATCTTAGTCTTTTCCTGGACATGGCTGAAAGGGAGCCCCCGGAAGTAAGGGAAGATGTTCCACTGCAGGTGCTGGTTCCTTCTTTTGTGGTCAGCGAGTTAAGGACGGCTTTTGAAATGGGGTTTAGAATTTTTGTTCCTTTTTTAATAATAGACATGGTGGTAGCCAGTACCCTTATGTCCATGGGGATGTTTATGCTGCCCCCGGTAATAGTTTCTCTTCCGTTTAAAATACTGCTTTTTGTCCTGGTGGACGGGTGGCACCTGGTGGTAAGGTCTTTGCTGGAAAGTTTTTCCTAACAGGGGGAGGAGGAAAAGATATGTCGCCGGATGAAGCTGTAGATATATTACGGGAAGCGGTTACTGTAATTTTATTGATGGTAGCTCCCATATTGGGCCTGGGATTGTCGGTAGGGTTACTGGTTAGCGTGCTGCAGGCTACCACCCAGGTGCAGGAGCCTACCCTTGCTTTTGTGCCCAAAATAATTGCCGTGCTGGTTTCGGTTATGCTGTTTAGCAACTGGGTAGTGGGCCTGGTAGTAGATTTTACCCAGCAGCTCTGGGTAGACGGTCTGGGTGTTCTTTGACGCAGCCTGTCGGGGAAGACATAAGGAAGGTGTGGGGACGTTGTGGTAATAGATGTGGTGGACATGCAGGCATGGATGGGTTACCTGA
>Ga0207421_10001954_pt1 | contig 26016 bp, 32 predicted proteins | sample SodLakKL_010_SED_4_FD_187542 | JGI IMG/M metagenome (GOLD analysis project Ga0207421, IMG submission 187542) | Alkaline sediment microbial communities from Lake Tanatar, Kulunda Steppe, Russia - 8KL_010_SED (SPAdes) (version 2) | ecosystem: Environmental > Aquatic > Non-marine Saline and... | reverse complement strand
TCATTTTGTCGATAGCTTTGCTTATATCGTGGCTCTTCGGGAATCCCTGACCGTAAAGCCAGTCTATCTGGTCTTTTATAGTGAATCCAGCATCTTCCAATCCTGTAACCATTCTATGATAGGTTCGGGTTCCGCAGAACGCTAAGAGGTAACCGCCTGGTTTTAAAACCCGTAGGGCTTGTTTGCCCCACTTTTCAGAAAACTCTTGAAACTCCTTTGGTTCAAAGTCATCCCAAGACTTGCCCATAAACGCCAAACCATAGGGTGGGTCTGTAACAATTGAATCTGCACTATTCTCTTCCATCTCTTTCATTTCTTCAATACAATCTCCACAAATTATCTCTCTCATATTTTTCACCTTTTTTGTTGTTTTTTCACGCCCCTCAACCGATGAAGGAATATGGGACATCGCTGCCCCGCGCCTTCTTATTATATTATAAGGGGGGCCTCCTATTTAAAGTTTGCCTTTGAGAAGGGTGAAAAAGAATTTATTTAGATTATAGATAAAAAAGATTTAAGGGGGTTCCTTAATCCTTTAAACTCTATCCTTTAATTTAAACCGTTTTGATAATTTCGCCGGCGGCGGCGGCGGTGCGCCGGATTCACCGATATAGGCCGGAAATATGAAAAAAAACAATGGGCTATGCCCTATCGGGGGGCCTTAAAACGGCTCAGCGGCCGATCTGATGGACGGGAAAAAAGGAAAAAAACGAAAATTGAGGATTTAAACTGTTTTTTAGACGCATGGGTGATCGACCGGTCATTTCAAAAAAAGTCCCCGCTGAAAAATTCCTTGTCGACCTCTTTGACATCTAGGAAAAGACGGGGCTCCAAATTTTTTCGGAGAACGATGGCTGGGACGCTATTATCCCCCCGGCTTGCGAATCCTGAAGATTCGGCATAATAATCAAACTTAACCATCGAGGGGGCGGCCAGCATATATCTCTTTTGCCCATGAATTTTTTCAATGCCCATCCCGGATTTATGATTATGCGCTGAAATGATAAAATCGGCATCGGAGGCATATTCCGAATAATAATATCTCGGAGCCCGCTGGCAACCATGCAGAGAGTTCGTCTGATTTTTCCTTGCTTTATGCCTGCAGAAAAATTTCCATTCTTTATTTCCATGCTTGATATAAAATGGATCCATATAAAATCCGACGCCGCCGTTTGATTTGAGCCCGTTGAAAACATCTCGAAAAGATATCGATGTTTTCGCATGCAGCCATGCCTCATGATTTCCATCGTAAATCCGGAGGATGCTATCCTCGCACATCAGATTGAAAAGATGGGAAAGCATGCGGGCCTGTTCGCTGGGGTCGGCTATCTGATTGTTTGCAGTTGGGGGTGAATATTTCGTTGCGTTGTTTATCAGATCTCCAAGCCCGAGAAAAAAACAATTATCATGTTTTCCGATCCATTCCGAGACTCTTTTTATTCCTTCATAATCTATATTTTTCTTTCCTACATGCCAGTCGGCGCCGATGACCAAGATGACGGTTTCATGTTCATCGAGATCGATGACGTCCCACTCCCGATTTTGGCGCGGCTCTTTTTGTTCGAGGATATCGTTGAATTCTTTTCCCTCATCGAATATCTCTTCGTTTATATCATCATCAGGTTTATTAAATTTATATTTATATTCCCCGTCTTCGGTTTTGATCGTTTTGATATCCATTTCGTCCCGGCGGGCTCTTCGGACCGCATTATTTCCCGCCTCCCTTTTTTCCTTTAATCCTAATTCCTTTGCTATTTCAATTGCCGTGAGGGGCCGATAATCATTTTTTTCAAAAGCTTCTTTCATCTTTGCTGCAGTGCTTTTTGACATATATATCCACCATAGAAAAATAGAAAGGAGGTTTATAAAAGATTTTCAATTGTTTTCCAAAGGTCTTTCTTTAAATTTTCTTTTTTGATGTTGATGGGATAGTCCTTATTTTCATAGACCTTGTCTATTGCCTTGAAAAGCAACCTCCTAAATTCGTTTTTAACGATCTTAACTATATAACTTTTAATTTTTTCAATCATTTTTATCACTCTCCTTTTTATGTTTTTCCTTTATTTTTGCAGAAATCAGGAGGATCGATATTCCGATCCCAATTATAAATTGTCCCGCGCGCGTCTCGATTTTTTCAACCCCTTTGAGGAGGAGAATAATACCGACGCCCGTCAATCCTTCTTCCTCCAATGTTTTTAAATATTTTTTTTCCATAATATCACTCACAAACGGTCCAGCCGCAGCGGGGACATTGAATGCAACCTTCCTGATAGATCAGATTTTCGCAGTCGCAATTTTCGCACATTTGAAAACACCCATATTTTTCGTATTATTTTTTTCATATTTAGTTGTTTATCAGCGTTGATTTATAAAAAGACCGCTGAAAAAATAACGCCCACCAAAGCTGAGGTGGAAACGGTTGCAATTATAGATAGAATTCTTATAAATTTAGAGGGGTTCTTTTTTCGATATTTGATATCACGGCATTTGGTCTGATGTTCTTTTATTTTTTCATCTATTTTTTCATCTATATGCTTTTGAAGGTCCCATCTTAATTTTTTAATGTCTTCCCTTAAATCCTTAATATCTTCACGACGTGCCAAATGAGTCCCGGTTAATATATCATCGCTCATATAATCACTCCATTTTTTCTTTTCGAGGGATACTTTTTTGATTCCTTTTTTCCTCTTCGATCCCGAAGGTTGTATTCCGACCCGCGACGACTTCAACCCCTTCTGGTTTCAATATTTCAACTTCTATGATTTTATCCTCGACGTCTATGTTTCGGGCGGGGTCAAGATAGTCGATTTTAACATTTATGAGATTTCCCCGAGTATATTTTTCACCATAGAAAAGCAAGTCTATTTTCGCCGCCGGTTCAGCGAACCGTTTTATGATATTTTCTGCAACATCTTCTGCCTGTTCAATCGTTCGGACCCAGGGTAAGGAATAAATTTTGGAATAGACTCCATAGCTATCGAAAGAATAGTCCGGGATTATTTCAGGGGCTTTTCTTCGAGCTTTTCTATCGAGATAAGGTGAATATATAATAACATCATTTATGATCCCATCTTCATCCCCAAGCTCGATGGAGTCAGTTTCAACATCATGTTCCTGACTGTTGAAAGGCTCTTCGCGCCAGTCAAAAAGAAAAGCAGAATTGCCGTATTCAACTATTATTATATCGACTTTATTATCATTCTGCGTACATATTTTCACAACGTTTTCGGTTCCCGTGGTTACAGCTGAAAGCACGTCTTTCAGTTTCACATCTCGATCCTCATATGATTTTATTTTTTTAGCTGCATAGTCGCCAAAGATTTCATATTCATCCTCGGGCATTGTCGACGCTTCCAGAAAAGTTTCAACCAACTCGGCAGGGGTCTTAGCGAGGTCTAGTCTTGTTATATTCTTATCTCCGTCGAACTTTAGATTGTCGTTTTCATCATCCCACCTTTCTTCAGGGCCCATAAAATAAGCTCGGACTATTTCGCCGCTCCTCTTATCGAAAGGGAATAGATATCCGACTATGGATTCATCCTGAAAAACATAATCATCGATATAACCTATCCCTTCATCGTCAAAGTTATATAACGGGCGTTGTTTTTCGGCGGGGAGTTGAAGCGTTTCGCTGACAGGAAGCTGGTTTTCAGACTCATAAAAGAATATTCGAAAATCAGCTATATCTATTTGATGATCCCTTTTTTCATCCTCTTGGCTCATGAGGGTATTATCCTTATCATTTATATATATTTCAGTGTTATCTGTAAACGAAACAGCGTCAAACTCGTAAAACATGGGCTCCGGGACTTCGAACTTTTCATCAACTATTGGGATGCCATTCAAAAACATCCGAAAATAGATTTCGTCATCATCTAAATCTCTTATGTCAGTATCAATTTCCCAGTAGATATGATTCCATTCAGACGAGTCGTTCAGGGAGACGGAATATTGGATTGCCCTCCAGGCTGCGTCATCCCCAAATCCCAGCGGGTCGTAAACACCGCCGGAGACGATAAGATCGTCAAAAAACTCATCACCGACAATATAGGCCGATAACGGCGTGCCGATCGGTTCGCCCTCTTCCCATAGATCGGGATCTATAAGAGATATAAGAGGATATCCATCCCCCTCTTCAAGTTCGTCCGGGGCCCTGAACCAGAACGAACAGGCCGCGCCCGGGACGTCTTCATCTTCATAGACATCTGCAGCTGAAAGTGGCGGGCTACTCATTGTCAACTTCGAATTTTCATCTATGTTCAGGAAAGATTCGGAAGCAACGTTCAGGACTTCGTCTGCATATTTATGAAAAATGGAAAGGATTTCGATCTCTAAATTCCCTTCCCTGGTCATCCGGCCCCGGGATTTAGCTTCCCCAAAGAAAAAAATTTCATCATTTTCGTCAAGGAACCGGAAAGGGGTCCCGGGTTCTATTTTATCCTTATATCCTTTTTCAGTCTCAATTTTTCCTTCCGGGGCTATATATTTCATCCCCAATCCTCTTCGGACCTCCCAATCCTCATAATCGAGGGTCTCCCATGAGGCGTCAGCTTGATATTCTATTTGAACGCTCATGAAAACGACCCCCCTCGAAGATCGATTCTCATGCTTTTAAATTCCGCCCCCTCCGAGTCTATGATATTAAAATCAATTTCTTCGAGCGCAACAGGGATTTCGTCTTGTCCTGCAATCTTTCTATCAGACGCGAAGGAAAATTTCCAACTGGCGTCAAAAGCTTCGTTATGAATTGAACCCGGCCAATTCCCAATTAGCCAGGCTTCTTGCTCTTCGAAAGTCTGAATTTTTCCATTTTCGATTTCAATATCAAGGGCCTCTTCCATTTCATCGATAGGGGTTTTTTCTCCCTGCTCTTCGCCGGCAGTCCCATTGCTTTTATCGACATCATCATCAACCATGAACGCGTTTATGGATATCGTGCCCTGCATTCCCGTCAGACCGAACAAAAGATTGTCGAGCCAATGGGTCCCGGGAACTGCGATCGAAACCGCTTCCTTTTCGGATCGAACACTGACGTTTTGTATATTTCCAACTATATAATCATATTCCTTATTGTTTTTCTCGAGCGTCAGGATGATTTTTTCCTGCGCTTTCCAGGCCATCTTTTCAAAACTATTTCTTTCAAAAATAGAAAATCACCTCCGGGTCCCTCTTTGTCTTTCCTGAACATTTATGAACCCTGCAGCGTCCCCTTCGATCTTGATATCAGGGCCTCTACTCAATCTTCGGATCTCTTCGATCAGTCCGGCTTCCTGTTCGGGAGTCCTGACAGTTTCGCGATCATGCAAGAAGGCCAGACCGTCCCCCCGCATGACGCCGCCGCCAGCAAACCCCGGGATCGAACCGAATATATTCGAAAGGATATCCGAAAACTTCGAGACGAGCCAGGAACCGAAATCTAAAAGGGCGCTCAACATTATTTCTCCTATTTTCATCCAGATCTTCAGATATGTTTTTATTCCTTTCAATATCAGGCCGGGCAATTTTTTGATTTGAGCCCAAAGCCATGAACCGAAATCGTTCAACATCGAGGACAGATTTCCGATAGGATCGGACCAAAAGTCAAGCCAATCCGGAAGGAGGTCCATGAACCATCGCAAGACGGGGCGCAAAAGAGTCAATAATGCTTTGACCAGCGGGACCATGAAAGCTTGAATAATATTCATGAAGGCCTCCATCATTTTTTTCACGGGTTCCATTTTCGCGAGAATCATCAAGGGGCCCAGGGCGGCCAGAATAGGCCCGAGAAGTTTCAACATTCCCATTAATGGTTTCATCATCCCGCCGATTCCGGATTGCATTCCCTCGAGGGGACTGGTTATTTCTCCCAACCCTGGCATTTCCCCATCCCCATCTTCCGGACCGGGACCTTCCATATCCTCAATTTGTTTTTGGGTCTCTTCAACCCCCTCGGGCGAAACCAGAACTCTTATCTCTTCAGCCATATTTTTATCCCTTTTTTTTTATTATTTCAATGCTTTCGAAAACTCTTTTAAAAACTCTTCAGCTATCAGGAGGTGGAATAAATGTTCTTCCGCCGAAACTTGTGCAAAATATTCGCTTGCGGTCTTTCCTGTCATGAATAATGTTAATGCAATCGGCGCGCCGCTTATCGAGCTTAATCTGAATATTTGCTCATTTTTTTTTGATATCGTTTGATAAAAGCTGACGCGGCCTTGATGACAGCGCCCATCCCGACATCATTTGCTATTTTTTTCCAGTCGTTTTTATTCCCATCAATAGTCACATCGCCTAGAAGATCAAGGCCAATATCAAATTCCTCTTCCTCAGAAAGTTGGTCGCTATCCATTTTTTGAATCAGTCCCATGAAATTCGCAGGGACTGAAAGACTGACAGGGATCGAAACTTCAGACCCATCCTCATATTCGAAGGTCAGATCGGTCCTTGCATTTTCCTTTTCCTTTTTGCTGAATTCTTGAAGGACAGACGAAACGGCTTCCCCGTCCCGTTTTTTTTCCGTTTTCACCTTTTGACGCGCTTTTTGAATCTCTTTCCACTTTTGAAAGTCCTCTTCGTTGAGTTCTTCTTTCGCTTCCCTTTCGCTCAAATCCAGCTTTCCAAATATTTCGCTCATTTTTTCTCACCTCTATTTAACGGTCGTTATTTTCAAACCTCTTCTTCAGCAGGAACTTTATTTCCCGACTGCCAGTAATCCTTTATTTTTTCCCAATCATGGATTATAAGGAAGGAGCCTTCGCTATCCAGCTCAAGTTCAACCCCTTCGTCATGACCAGCACTGACTGATGTCGACTCGACGACGACATTGGCTATCGTGAAAACTAAAGGGGTCCCCCGTTTTTCAGATCCGATCTTCCCAGTGATCTGAACTTTTTTCGGAACACTTTCATCGGCCCATATTTTTGTTTGGGTTTCACGCAAGGCTTCAAAGTCCTCATATCCAAGATCTTTAGCTATTTCATCCAGCTCTTCGTCGTAGTCCCCCTCCTCAATATCCCATCCTTGCTCTTCCATTTCATCCTCAAAATCTCTAAAAGCGGTTAGCTCTTCGAAGGCGTCCTCGCAAAAAGCTGCATAAGTCGCGTCAAAGGAGGCATTTTTTCCAGTTATATGCTTCGCATAGTAGAAAACCGAGCCGGACCCGGCAACGGGTTCAACCTCTTGCTCCAATTCAAGGGTGAAATCTTCGAGGATTCCAACGACATTTTTGAGGTCGGTTGGATCCCCTATGTGCATTCTTGCGGTCTTCCCCGAAAAGACACGTCCGTTATATTTTTGAATATCAATTCCTTCGTCCCAGCATTTATTATCTGACATAACAACCACCTATATGAGTTCGTCATTCCTATTATTTTTTTAACTTAAAGATGTTTCATTTTTATAACATCTATTATTATAATGTAGTTGTTATAAGCTTTACTTTCCAACTTTCATTGAGATATTGAAATGAGTTTTTGTTTTTCATCTATTGTTATTATAAAGAGTTGTAAACCAAGGCTTATGCTAACTACAATATAAAAATGGTTTTATTAAATATGTTTCCTTTCAATCGTTAAAGTTGCGATCGCTATGAACATTGATAGTTTGTCTGATTTTTGGAGCTCGAAATAATCGAGACGGCAATCGGCGGTGGCGGGGTGTTCCATAATAACTCTTTCGGCTCGATTGAGTGCTTCGGTTGCAAGCTCTTTATATTCCTTTATCCTTGGGGGGTGCTGTTCTTCGAAATGGACCCATATATCTATTTCATGCGAATAACTGGCCCCGGACGCATGATTCATCTCTTCAAAAATTGTTATGAAAGGAAAATTCAAATAGTCCCATTTGGTTTCCCCCTGAACGACGTCGTTTATTTTTTTAATATCTTCGAGTTCTTTTTTGACATCTTCTGTCAGATTTATGAGTAGATTTTCATAATTCATTTTATCACGATTTTATCTTTCTATATGATATCTCTCCCCAAATTCATCGATGCTTTCCTTTATATATTCTTGCGCGTCTATCCCTTCTTGCGCTATTTTTTGTTGAACCGCGTATCCCAGACTTTCAGATCCTAGTTTTATTTTCGCCCATTCTTTGAGTGGTTGAATAGGAGGCCAAAATGGTTTCGTTCCTTGATCAGTTGCTGCGGCCTGTGGTTTTTCCGAAAAAATTTCCCACCCATCTTCGGTTTTTTCCAGACGCCAGCTGCGTTTTAATCCCCCTTTGAATTTAGGACTATTTCTTCTTATTATATTCTTTAGTTTTTTCCCTGGAACTTCGAGCTTTTTAATCGCTTTTTCCTTCAACGGTTCATTTAGATTTTTGACCTTGACCGTTTTTTTCATTTAAACCACCGTCAAGGAACGGCCGCGTCTTGTCATCTCCTTTATTTCGCTTTCAATATCTTCGTCTATTATTTTGTCCCATCCCTCGAGGTTCGGGTCGTCGACGTTTATAGTTGAAAGAGCCTGACCTAGTCTGTCGGCGTCTAGCATGTTCTTTATTATTTTTATTTGAACGCTTTTTATATCGTTCGGGATTTCTTTATATCCTCTATCATATTTTATCCTTGCTTCCTCACCGAGCATTGACCACTCTAGTTCATGAGTTTTATCTCGAAAATGATGTCCGTTATATCTTCGCCTCCGGTCTTTGAACCCCCGCGGTCGTCGTCTTAGCTTAGCCCCCCACTCTTTTGTTATATAACTATTTTTTGAAACTTCCCGCCAGGCTCCATCTCGGCGCGTAACCTCGATCTTTTTGATTTTTTGAACGGGACGTGGAAGATGTAGAGTATCAGAATCGTGGCATGAAACGACATCTTCAACATCTTCTTGAAAAGAGAACTTATAATCCCCGGTCCGATTTTCGATAATCCCCCTACTTTCCTCTTCAAGCAATTCAAGCAGCTCTTCAAAACTCAATTCCATATCGTATTCGTCGAAAAATTGTTCGGGTTTATGTGGCAATCTATTTTTTATTCTATCTATCGATTGGAGTCTTTCATCGTTATTATCATTCATGTTTTTAACACCCGTTATTTTTTAAACTAAGGGAAAGGGGTTGAAAGAAATGATAGAAAAATAAAAGGGTTGATAGGATTTACTCCTGTTCGATTCCGAAGACCCGCTTCTGGTTTTTCAACGCTGGGGTCTTGAAAGATTGGATGGAAAGTTTGTGAGCGGCCCCATCGCGCGGGAGATCTCTCTGCACCATTTCTTGCGCGGTCCTCCATTCGATTTCTGAACCGTCAAGTAGGATGACACTATATTCTCCAACTTCTGGATCTTCAAGGCCGTGCGTCTCAAAAACTGGCCTGTTCTTATAGGTCATGACTTCTTGACCGGCTTCGAGAGTTGCGCCTGGATCGTTATATCTGACCCGATCTTGCAAGTCTTGTTCTAGTGAAAGGGCTGAGCTGAAATTTGCAAATATCATAGCGTCTCCTATATTGCCGCCCGAGGCTTTATATTCCTTGAAAAGTTCCTGGACATCCTTTTCGGAGACGTCGTTTTCGTCAGTCGTAACAACCGTTTCAGTATCAACTTCTAAGTTCCAGTCTTGGACGGCTCCTTCGTCTTCCCTCATTTTAAAGTAATTGCCTCTAAAGAGCTGATCTTCAAAGAATTCTTTCAAGGCCTGTGTTCCTAGATCGCCGGCTATAGCTATCGGATCAGTGTTCGCGTCACTGAAAATCTGCAATCTTTCTTCGATTCCTGTCGTGACATAGACACCTAATTGTTTATATTCCCTTTGGATCGGTTGGTCCAAATCGGATTCTTCATATGCGTCCCATTCAGGGTCATCTAGATCATCGATCTTTTGAACTTCGGGAAGGTCGTCGTAAGCTTTTACGTTCACCCACTGCCTTTGGCTGGTCACCGTTGGGATGAAATCAACGGCTGGCGTCAGCTGCGGTTGCAAGATCTGGGCGCCAGGGATGAAAGCAAAAGGCAATCTCCAGCTTTCGTCTCCTATAGACTTTCGGACCATATCCATAGCTTTTTGTGGTGTTGCATTCCGGTTTTCCATGTAATCTTTGTACATCTTTATATAAGGTTTTTCCGATTTATAGAGGTCGTCCCAAGCATGGACGCTTTTCCTGCCTTTCAACGCTAGGGGGTCGTTTAGAATTGTTCCATCTGCCGCATTGCCGAAAACGCTTTTGGCGACATTTTCAATTTCTCTCTGATCGAATTTCTTAACTACTCCTATTTTTGACATAAATATCACATCTTTTTATTTTTTTATGAATTATGATTTTAATTAAAGGGTTTTTAACTTCCTAAAAACGACTTTTTATCATGCCTGTCATGACTTTTTATTTCTTCGAGGTCGTTTTCGTTGACGCCGTAGTTCAGGTCTTTTCGTTTTATCGATTTTTCTTCCTTTTCATCATCATCATCATCATACTCTTCCTCTTCGTCATCATCTTCGTCATCATCTTCGTCATCATCGGACTGTTCTTCCTCTTCGTCGTCGGCACCGTTTTCGAGATCCTCCCTGATTCCTTCCTGAACCGAATCAAGGATTGAATCTAACATAGCTGCGAACTCTTCGTCGTCCTCAGCCCCTCGTCTGGCGTTAGTTATCGAGTCGAACATCTCTCTGAAGTGGCCGCCTAGAATTCCCATTATCTCTTCGATTTCATCAGCTTCGATCTCTTTATCGGTTTCCATGTCATCCCTTTCATCCTCTTCGACCTCTTTGTCGTCCTCTTCATTTTTCGATTCTATTTTTTCCTTTAACTCTTTCATCTCCGAATAGACATCCATGATAGTCGGTCCTGGATCGTTGTCTTCCTGTTCCTGTCTTTCGTCAACTTCCTCGTTTTCGTTTTTATCAGTTTCAGGTTCGTCTTGAGATTCATCATCTGTCATGTTATCGTTTTTCCTATTATCTTTTTTATTAAAAAGACTTACTTCTCCTTCCTTTTTTAGTTTCACGCCTTCACCCCGGGGGGCGAATATAGAGTATCCAGTAAGTTCCTCGTTTTTTATCATATTCCAGACGTTATCATCCCATTCAACCGAAAGCAACCAGGTGCCCTCAGGGTATTCAACGCTTTCTCCGTCTGTTTTTTTGAATTCACGATTTTCCTTAAGGACCCAGGACTCTTTTATGATTCCCTGCCCGGAGACCCCATCGTGCTCAACATCGATGGCGTCGAGGCCCTGTTCGATGAAATCATATGCCATTTTTTCTATCCTGCAGGAAGGGATAAGATCGCCTTGTTTATCGACTTCGCCTGGGATCAAGACAGGACCTGTTGTTATCTGTTTTTCAGCGCTCTTTTTTAACACCGAAAATTCGGAATAGATTTCATATCCCCCGGTCTCATTTTTCTGGATAATATATTCGGAGTCCTGAGCCGGTTCTCCGACGCCGGAGACCAGTTTCAAAGGCAGATAAGTCAGGACGCGCCCGGTGCTGTTAAGCAACTCTTCAAGATTTCGTCCCGAATTTTCGGCGTCCCTTTTGAGACTTTGAATTATTTCTTTGATTTTCGATTCGTCGTCATACATGTCTTCAAGGTCGGTTTTTATCTTATCCAATTCATCTTTCATAATATAACACCTGTTATTTTTAACTGTTTTTTCTAACATCTATTATTTTTTGAGCCTTTCCTTTCCGCCCGCCCAAGCGTCCAGTGACTTTTATCAAGTATTTCCCAGGATTTTCAATCGATATAACTTCGAAATATTCTCCTTTGTCGTGCTTTTCGAGATTTTTTTCTATTATTTTCTCCCTCGTTTTCCCACGATAAACTTCTATTGTTGCGTCTTCCAGATCGACTGGGTCCTTTTTTGAACTGAAGGGCGTCGTCAAACAAAAATATCCCTGAACCGTGAAATGTTCATTTTCTATTATTTCATCTTTCATCAATTCAAGATTGGCCAATATTTCGGCGTCAAAATCTTCGAATAAAGCGAAAAGGATAGAATCCTGATAAATCCTATAATCGAAAGTTTCGTCCTCTTCGTCTTCAAGCTCGAAATCGGGTTTTTCGAATAACCATTTATCGAACCCGCCGAGTTCCGGCGATTTGGCTACGATGTTTAGTATGGAACCTCTTAAATATTGGTCGTTATATTCAAACCTTTCATAAAGTGGTTCTGTGTCAACCGCCCCGACCCCTTCTATTTCTATATCAAATCCATATGAAATTGGAAGGTCCTGGAAAAAAACGGTCTCTTCGCCCGGGAGCATGAAAAAATCATTCGCCAATTCCATGTTCTCGGCTCTTCCATCATATTCCGGGGTCTCTTTTTCATCTATTATTTCAAGCTCGTTTTCTTTGAGTTCAAAACAAATGAAACGTTCCCGCGTTGCAGCGATAAACCTCTCCGGATAAAAAGCTCTCAAGGACCAAATAAAATCGCTGTAAATATCATAACCTTCAAGACCCGTTTCCGAGATCACTTCTTTTTTATCAAGATCAAAAATGCTTATCGCGCTCGGCGTTTCAGTTGATATTCCCTCTCCGCCGGTGAAAGCGATATCATTTTCTATGTCTAGGCCGTGGGGCCAGATCATATTTCCCTCTTCCGATTCGATTTTCCACGCCGGTCCAATTTGAAGGATTTCACCGTTATATTCATCTTTTATCTCTTCGATTGAAAAGACTTTTAAATCTGGTTGCGGTGGCGTTATTATATAATCTTTATATAAATCTATCTCATCGATGCTTGTTAGTTCAGTTTCGTTCTTAAAGATGATATCGCCACTTTCGTCAACCCCTCCAAAGAATTTTTGATCCTCGGAATAATAAAATATGCCGTCCTCGTATTTTATATCCTTTATATTGTCCTGTTCAACTTCGAATTCTTTGATTATATATTCATTAGCGTCAACGATTTCGCCGGTATCTTCATATTCCTCTTTTATCCCTTGAATATCTATTAAAATGAATTTATCATCAACGCCGAAAGCCGCCGTTTCGGCCCCCCTTTCAACGGCCGTTATTTCCTTTCCTTCTCCAAATTCGGCTAGGCTTATAGGATCGTTTGCATAAATCGGTGGGAAACTTTCACTCGGAATATCGAACCGGATATCCTGCTCGGAAAAAACATCTTCTTCGGAAAAAATCGCGCGGGCTTCCCAGATCTCATTGTTTTCCTCCCATCTTTTTTCATCGATATAGAGGGGGCCCATTTCTTCACGCTGAAAAATGACACCCTGTTCTCCGATCTCCAATTCAAACTCATTTTTCCTGCTCATTTTTAACACCCGTTATTTTAGGACCACTTGCAGGTCGTTTATCTCTATATCGCTAACATCCTGGATCACGGTGAAACCGATCTCGATTTCATCTTCTTTTTCTAATTCCATAAGCGCGGTGAAAGAGAGATTCTCCGGTCCCGGTGTATCGATACCGATCGACATCGGTGAAATTTCAATCATTTCGCCGTTTTTGAATACGGCAGCGGCTACCGTTTCACCTTTCGGCTCTTGGATAGCGATGTTGGCATGTATAAGCCCGTGATATATAAAATCACCTTTATATATCATCTTATGTTCCTCGTATTCAACATTTTTTCCGGGGGTTTTATTCAAGTCCTCATCATTTATATGGATGATTTCATAAGCGTCTGCGTCGGATTTATCTGCGGCGTCAAAATCCCCCTCGATGATATACCCCAGCTCCTCTAATTTCAAAGAATATGAACCCCTAACTATGTCGTGTTTTTCCTGGTTATGTTCCCTTATAGAGGCTGGTGTTATAGGTTTCCATTCTATAGACTCGTTTGTATAGAATTCACTTTCATATTCCTTTATTTCTAATTCATGTTGCAAGCGGGGGTAAGTCTTTTCACCAGTCCCGATCCCCCAGGTTTCATCATCGTGGTCTCGAAATGAAGCTATATCCCAAGGTTCATCGAGACCTTCGGTGTCAGTATCGATATATGTGGCTATATCTTTCATCTCGGCGGTGGTTTTTCCTGTGCCGCCATCACTAAACTCAACGCCGCTCGTTTCGATATCCCAGAATGAATTTTCTACAATCGAAGGTGCAGCTACCCTTCCTATCAGACCGCCGTAATATGATTCGCCTGAAACGGCGCCAGTTGCATAACATTTTTCAACTTCAATGCCCTCAAGTCCAACCGACGCTCCAATCAGACCGCCAACCTCTGAGTCGCCTTCAACATCGCCGGTCGCATAAGAATCTTTCACTGAAGTTTCTTCTGCCTGTCCGACCAGACCGCCAACCTCTGAGTCGCCTTCAACATCGCCAGTTGCATATGATTTTTCTATAAGATTTTCGCCAACACCGGCCCATCCGACCAGACCGCCCATTTGAATGGAATTGTTATTTTCATCTATAATTTCTGCGCTCGAAAAAGATTGGGTGATTTCTGAGTCCTCAGTTTGCTGTCCAACCAGGCCGCCCGCTCTTCCGTCTGGCCCGGCAACCATGAGGGGCCCGTCCGTTGAGCAATTGATTATTTTTCCGCCATCTTCAAGCGAATAAGCCAAGATTCCGGTGTAAAAATCCGCTGTTATATCGGCCTCGACGTGAAGATTGTCCACCACCCCGCCTTCGATCCTTTCGAAAAGACCTATATCTGTTGTACCAGCGTCAATTTCAAGATCTCTTATTTGATTTCCCTGACCGTGAAATGTCCCTTGAAAGGGTTCGATGGGGGCCCAACCACTATCCGGATCCTCGACGTTTTCTTCATATCCATCAGTGTTTTTATCTAAATCATTCATCAAAATATAATCGGCTTCAGGATCGGCATCTACAGCTCTAAGATCGTTCCAATCGTGGATCTCAATTTTTTCAGTCATCATTGTCACCCTCCTTTATATCATCAAGGGTTTTTTTCAACCGGTGCTTTCTCCCTTCCATCTTTTTCCTTTCATTTTTGATCCAATCGTCAGGGTCGTTTTTTATTTCAGATTTTAATTCTTCTAGGGCCTCTTTGGCACATAAATTTCCCGGCTCGGTTTCGTGGTATTCTAATTGATCGATTTTTTTATTTAGATTATCTATTTTTTTATCAAGTTGGTCGTCCGGATTTTCTTCAAATTTTTCAATTCTGTCTTCGAGATCTTCGATCCTCTTTTCAACGTTTTCTTCCTTCATTTTATTCAACCCCCTTTATAGGGTTCAGTTTCATAAATAAAACGCTTTCGTCATCCCAGTTTTCATCTATTTCAGGGGCCTTTTCGTCAAGAAAAACGTTATCAAACTGCTCGAGAAATTCAACGTCGTCAACCAGGTCCTGAAACTCATTTATATCTTTTATATCTATGAATTCTACGGCGTCTTCCTCTTCATTAACAATTAGAAGGTCACTTGCGTTATCGATAAAATCTTCAGGCGTATCCTTGAGCTCAACAAATTGATCTATGATTTGGTCCTCAATCTCTTCGATATCATCAAGCGTTGCGATTTTATTATATTTTTCAGCGACCGGGTCCCACTGATATATCCCTTCCGGTTTCTGTCCTTCGCCGCTGACATATATCAGATCGCCCTGCGCTTCTCCGATGAAATCAAATCTTGGGAGGGAAAATTTCAAAAACGCGTCTATAACATCTTTTCGAATTATGTCAGTATCTCGAAAAACGTTGCTCCATCTTTTCATTTTTTAACCCCGTTATTTTAGTTATATGTTACGCCGCGGACGGCTTTCACGTCGATTTCTCCTTCTGTCGGCGCTTCCTTATATCGAACTTTCAATCTCAATCGGCTGTTCTGCGAAGTCGTTCTCAATTCGAAGATATCATCATCATCCCTCAAGAGGTCTGATATATCATCAACGGCCTGCACGGTCACCCATCCATCCTCGGTGTCTATCCGTTCTACACCTTCAAGGACGACAGTCTCGATCTCGGCGTCATGGGAATCCCTGATCTTAAAACCAGCTTCCCTTAAATTTCTATTATCAACTGGTTTTTCATCTGATTCAGGGTCCGGGAATATATGCCAGTCCGTATCTCTTATCTCTTTAACTTCACGATTAAAATTTTCGTTGACACTCATGGTTAAAACCTCAATTATTCATATATCTTATTCATTTTTATCTTTAAATTCTTTCCTATTTTCCTTTTTTTCCTGCGGCCATTCACCGGTTGCTTCACGATGCAGGTGAGCGCAATAGGCTTCCGGGTGGTTATCCTTATCCTGGTTGTCGACGACACAGGCTTCGAAATCAGCATATCCCGCGAACGGTTTTTGCGTCGCCTCAAGATCCTGATCCGCGCTCTTTTCATATCTCTCGAGCCGCCGCGAAACTTCTTGTGCTATTTCGTCGGCGTCATCATCATCAGCGTCAACATCCGGATCCTCGATGTAATTTTCATCCTCTTTTCTTTTCCGCTCATATCCAAGATCCTCTCGATAGCGCTCTTCGCTTATCAGACCGGCTTTATATTCTTCCAATTTTCTTTCCGAAACTCTACTTTTCGATGTTTCTGAGAGGTCAGGCTCGAACTCGAAGACGTATTCGGATCCAAAATGCGGTTTCAATATTTCGGTATATATATAATATTCGATCTGAGATAGGATCTTGCTTGCCGTGTTTTCCTCGTAATTTTCTAATTCGGCGCTTAGAGTATGATAGTTGACTCGTTCCGGCGATATTCCTAGGACAGCCGCGGGGACGCCGAATGCTGTCGTCAATGCCTTGACATAGAACATCATCCTTTCATTATAATCGAGATCCTTATAGTTTTGCGCAAATTCCAGAAAGTCGATCGAACCTTCCTGCCCACTAAAAACCGGCAAGCTGGCCGGGTCCCCTTTGATATTTCTCAGTTCATCGGTTATCTGCTCGAGGTCGTCAAAAGAATATTCCTGCGCAACGATAGCGCCGGGCGTTATAGCCCCCCTTGCGAAATAATCTCTTTCCTGCGCCAATGAGATATCTAAAAGTTCTAGGAATGGCCGGACCTGTTCGGTCGGCGAAATTCCATATCTCAACCCCGACCTTTTATTATAGTTTTCCCATGCAACTTCAGCGGGATCAAATTTTTTCACCTGGGACCCCACCTTGACACTGCCCCCTGATATTCCGGAAGCCCGTCTCTTATCGAATTGCCAGAAATTTTTGATTTCGCCGGTTTCCTCATATTCCTTCGTCCAGACAACAGGGTCCTGCAACGAAAGTTCGGCTGGGTTATATCTTTGAGGGTCTTTCAATCTATCATTTTCAAAAGCCGCCTTTGGAAATCTTTTAACAATGCAACTGTTTCCAACTTCGAGCCAATCTGAAACTATAGCTTCGGAGAATTCGAACCAATCGAGATCCGAATGGGGTTGCCAAAAAAGTTCTTCGATGTCGGTGGTTTCCTGGTCCTTTTTGACCCCCGTTATTTTTTTTCTTTCATCATGATTCTTTGATAGCCGTTTCATGACCTTTGCCTTGTTTTCGTTCGCTTCCATTTTTCTTATATGCCAGCTGGTGTTACTCGCAATATTGCCAAACATCTGGCCGATCGCATATATCCAGGGATTTTGCCGCGCTATCTGCCGACATTTTATTGGATCGAATTCCCATTGGGCCCCACGGACCTGGCTATAGAGCCAGGGAAATTTATCTTTCCTTTGAATTTCAGCGGCGTTATCCTTTCTATATATTTTTTTAATTATTTTCTCGAGTGCACCGCCTTCGGATATCCCGGGATTCAATTTTTTCATAAACTTTTTAGACTTTTTTCTATTGCCGGGGTTCTTTTTTTTATTATTTGAAAAAACGCCAGTGATTTTTTCAGAGATTGGCCCCATGATAAACCCTCATATAACTATGTCGTTTTTCCTATTATCTTTTTCCTTTAAATGTCTTACTGTAATTTTTTTGTCATGTAGTAGACCGCTTTTCTCCCAGCTCCGATCTTTTCTATCCCCCCTTTTGGAATTTCGTTGAAAACCTTTTCATAAACCCCTAGGCAAAAAACCCAAGGGTTGGAACCGCCTATCTTGTTTTCCCAGTCGTTTTTTTCAACCGCTTCTATCATCTTTCGTTTTTCCTGAGGATCGAAAAGATAGTCTATGCATTTTTTCCAATCGAGGAGCGATTGCGGCCAATTGAATTCGGATAAAAGTTTTCGTTTTTCACGAAGCATATAGGTCTTCGATATCTGATAATGATCCGCTATTTTTTCGGCCGGGCGCGGGCAGTCGGCTAGGATGAAAGAATGATGGAGGATCGCAGCGACCGAAGTTTCAAGGCTATATTTTCCTTTATTTTTCTCACTATCCTTTCTGAATATATAATCTTCAAGGAACTTTCGCGCTGTTTGAAAAATATGGTCCGGAAGGGAGAAGGTTGTTTTCGCGCTCATTAGAAGATCTATAGCCCGTTCCCATCTTTTTTCCTGACTTTTCTTATGCAAACCCGCCTCATAATTTAGTTTATTTGTATAGCTCCCTAAATTATTGGTCCTTTTATAGAAATCATCCAAATCATTTGCGCTTTCAATCTTTCGGTTTTCACCCGGGAGTATTTCCCCTTCTTCGATTTCATAGACGAAGTTTTGCTGGGTTACAAACCCACATTCTTCGCAGAACCTTTCCTTTTCGTTCGATATTATCCGGCCGCCGCAATCGGGGCATTCTCCCATCATAGCACCTCTTTTTAATGAACCTGCAGATCTATAATGTCCGGGTCCGGGTTGACGAAATTGAGATATCCGCAGAAAGGACAATAAAAGCCGACGATCTCAACTTCGTCGTTCTCAGAGGGCCTGGTCTCTCCATCTTTGTTTTCATTTTCAAATTTTTCTTCGCATCTTTCGCATATCAATTCCATTTTTTAATCCCACCTAATTTTTTTTGAATATTTAAAGGCTGATTCTAGCGCCGACCACGACCATTTTTTTCCCAGTTTTCTTGCCTTATTTTTATTTTCCACTGCGTTTTGATATTCCTGTTCATATGAATTCCCCCTGATGATAGACGCCAGACATGCCGCCTTTTCGATCCGGCCGTGATGTTTTCTTCCATGGGCGGGACACCAAACCATTATTTGTCCTCCGTTATTATCTTGTTTTTTCGCATCAATTTCATGTTCTTTGTTGATTGGGAAACTTTGCCGTTTTTTTCCTTTTCATTTTCAGATTTTTTTCTGGCCCAGACCAGATTATGGACTTCAGATTTCTTCATTTTTTTCACGCTCTTTTTCACGCTCTTTTCGAACCTCTTTATATGCTTCTATCAATATCATTCGAGTGATTTTCGCTTGCTTTCGTTCATCTTCTTGTTTTTGATCTTCGGGAGAATCATCTATAATACCTTCGTTTAATTTTTTCATTTTTTATCACCCTGGAGAAAGATGAGCGGCGGCGTCTCGAAAGAAGACGATGGAGGGGCGTATTTCTGCGCAAGGCAGTCAAAAAAGGTGATAAAACGCCGCCGCTTTTCATCTTTATTTTTTGAAAGTTTTGTTTTGAAAGACGGCGGCGGGTTTAGGGAGGCGCGAGGAGGTTTAAAAATTCCCGCCGCCGTTGTCATCTTCATTTTCATCATATATAGAATTGTTTTCGAACTATTTATATTTATTGGACCTCCCAGGACTACTGGAATGGGGATGTCGGACTGGTTGTTTGATATGGGTCCCGGGTTTTCAATCGGGCTGTCTTTCCCCCTCCTTTTTTTGATTTCTTTTTCGAATATAAAGCATATCTTATAGCGTCGAGGGCATGGTCTAGTTCCTTAACCGGTTTATCCTTATTTTCGTCCCACCGATAGCTCTTCAATTCATTTATGATGTTTTGACAGTTATGATTTATCATTAGATTTCCATTTTTGAACATCTTTTTTATTTCTTGAATCCCTCCATTGATATCGTTATTCCCTCCGATCGGTTTCAGACCTTCGTCTTTCATCTCCTCTATATCAGATTTTGCGCTGGGGTCGCAATATATAGGATCGGACGCTATATCATCTTTCATATATTCGATTGCATTCGAAACCAGCCATTTTTCTTCATATTGTTCTCGAGATATGACATGGAGGTCCCCATATTTTTCTATTTTTATGAAAACGCGTGGATTGATATATCCCGAATCATAACCCCAAAAGATTTCAGTGGGGGGCCCTAATTCATCGATCTCTTCGCGCGTCAAAAGATGTTCGGACTCTTCAAATTCCTTATAAATGAGACCCTCGAATTTTATGAACTTCCCCTCGATTTCTTGCTGCTTGAATTCCTTGCTATAGCTCTTTTCCATATCCTGAATATAATCTTCAGGAAGTTTGAAATTTTCCCAACTCGAGATTCCTGAGATGGAATTATAGCCCGGGTCATCATTATTTTCGAAAAAATCATATAACCAATTGAAACCCTTTGGAGTGGAAGTCCCGATCAATTCAGCGTTTTGGGATTCCCGCATCGCCCCTTGAATAATTTGATATGCTTTTTTCGAAACCATTGCGATTTCATCGATCCAAGCTTTCGAGAGTGTGAGACCCCTGATCTTGTCAGCCTTTCTTTCATCTCCGGCTGATCTGAAATATATTTTCGAGCCGTCGACCAATTCCATCCTCATATCTCCTTTATGGAACTCTTTTATGACGTTTTCAGTGAAGGGCAGACTATATGATTCATCACCATACAAAGTTTTTTCGAAGGTTGAAACCACTGAATCTTTCAACATTTTATACGTCGGTGCCGCAACCAGACAGTTTATTCGCCTGTCTGAATTCATGATTTTCATCAATATCCAAAGCGACCCCGCAACCGTCTTGCCGCTCCCACGTCCGCCGATCAAAACTTTATTTCTGGCGTCGTCCTTGAAAAATTCTTTTTGATGGGGAAGCAATTCTATGTCAATCTGATTCATGAAAATCAACGCCCGTTATTTTTATAATGCCCTCAATCTTCGTCGTCTTCGGCTTCAACGAAATTTATTTGCACCTTATCAAGGCCCTCATGCAAGATCCTTTTTTCTTCAGGCTGCTTTTCTATTTTTCCGAGATCCATCAGGAACTTTCTATAGCTATCCAGGGTCCGACGAACCTCAGCCCATTCCCCTTCCTTTTCCAGTTGATCTTTAACTTTTTGATAGCCTAGTTTCAATTCGGTCTCGAGAACTTCGGAGCTGGTGTTCTGCCCGATTGATTTCGCAATCTGCTTGATATCCTTCGAAATCTGCTGCTGCGAAATGTCGAAGGCCGTTGCTAGAGGCTTTCGCCTGACCAGCTGCGGGTCCCCCTTTTTTATAATCTTTCGCAATATATAGGCGCGCCTTTCTTCGCAGGTCCAACCTGGGTTAGGCCTTTCTTCGGGAACTGGGACCTCGAAGTAGTTTGGCAGATCTCCACTTCCTTTCATCTTCGATCACCACCATTTTTATGAGCTATATTCATAATTATCACCTATTCGATTTTATATATATACAATTTTTAGGATTTCCTAACTTTTTACTCATTTCAACCAATTTCAATCTTCGTATTGCTTATTTCCCTTTAGTTTTTTTCCTTTAAATAAAGCTATTAATATAATGTAGTTGTTATAAGCTTTACTTTCCAACTTTCATTGAGATATAAGAAGAGATAATAGACAAACATTGATATCTCTATAAAGAGTTGCAAAACAAGGCTTATGCTAACTACATTATAAAAATGAAGGGTATAATAATAACCTGAAAACCGGGATTGGCGAAAAAGACTCGATAAAAAGACAAAAACCGGCTTTGAAGGGTAGGGTGAACGCCCCATTTTAGCTATTTTATGCACCCCTTTCAGGACGAAATCTAAAAAAAACCCTCTATCGGTATAACACGTCAATGTGTAATTGTAAAATAACGGCCGTTAGTTTGGGCGAAGTGGAAAAAAAAATAAGAAGGAAAAGGTTTTGTCGGTCGAGCTACTCACTATCATCATCGAGTAACTCTTCCGGGTCATACATATAGTCCCTGGCCCGTCTGGGATCCGGGTGACTTTTTTCCATCATGCTATCATCCTCATTTTCTTTTTCGCAATCGGGGCACTCAGTCATATATATCACTGCGCCTCATAGTATCCAAAGCCTTCTTGTTTCAATTCTTTTTCATCGATCAGTTTGTTTATGAATTCCATGAACTTTTCTTCCGATTCGATCCACGTTCTGGCTTTGATTTTCCTGAAAAGATCTTCCCGTGAGACACCGCCTTCGGACTTAACTATATGAAGCAGTTCATTCATGATGTCGTCGTCAGTGTAATCCCGCGGTTTTTTCCTCCGTTCAATGTTTTTTCCTATGATTTCCCCGTCAGAATTGAATTCCTTCACCTCGATGTTTTCGAAGACCGGTTGCGTTTTTCCGTCCACTCTTTTATCTCCGTATCTTGCGAAATGGACCTCTTTTTGGATCCTTTCAGTGAATTTTCGCCGCCGGACCGCGCCTTTATCGAGGGAGTCGCAATAGTCTCTATAGATATCATATAGTTCTCGAGTTGAATAGAACGATCCTTCTTTTTCATAGCAAACCAATTCGCTGAATCGAGATAAGGCGTCTCCGAACATCTTCCAGCGCCGCCGCGTCTCTTCGTCAGATTGCTCATAGGAGAACTTCCGATCGTTTTTCAAAAATCGTCTTGCTCCTCGAACCAACCATTGAATTATTCCTTTTCGTTCTTCCTCGATGATATCCTTTTCGAGGTCCCCATATTGTTGCCGCTGACCGCATTGCGTACAGGTTTTTATCCGATCGAATTTCATCTCGAAATCGCCCCCACCGCAGGTCGGGCATTTGTCCCCGATTTTTTCCGGGAGACGTCGAGGGAATATCAGGACGAAAAACCGATTCCAAAAAGAATTGTCATCCGCGGGACACGCAGGAGTTATGTTCGTTGCGAATATATGTTCGGCATGGGGGCTGAACCCCATAGTTTGTTGCCATTTCTGGTTCCATATCATTTCATTCCCATCGGCTATCGATTTCAGGGTGTCGGTTCGGTTCATAAAATATTGGTCGGACTCATGATTTATATTCATGAGAGCCCCTCGGAGATGGCTGATCTGAAAGTCGTTGTTTTTCGTTGACAGTTGTTCTAATGAGACAGCCGAAACATTTTCTTCTCCGACCGCTTTTTTTATCAAGCGGATGAAAGCCGACTTCCCTGCATCTGTGTCTCCCGCCAGCATGATAAGTTTTTTATGCAATTTTTCAGTTAAAAGGGCGGACCCCAGAACTTCCTGACAGATTATGACGTCCTCTTCATTTTCAAAATTGAATCGCAAAAAATCTTTGAACATCGGGCAGTCATGATCCTTTTGGGTGTCATATTCGATCGGGATTTTCGCAAGAGCAAGCATATCTGGGTCGTGATCGAGCATTTCGTTCTTTTCTATATCGAGGACGCCGTTCTCGAAAGTTATAAATCCAACCGGCGCCCCGAAGTCGTCAGATTCCACCTGCGTTTGGTCTGAAATCGCCGCCATCACCTGTTTTTGCCAGTGTGTTTTCGCGGACGGCATATATTCCCGTGTTTTTTCACGGACCGCGGCGTGTCCGGTTTCCGCTCGATATATTCCTGCATCATAAACATGAAGATGACCGACTTTCGTTTCCTGGATGCTTTTTTTCGGCGTTGCGAAATGATAGTTCTCGTTTATGACTTCCGCTATCCTGTCATGCTGTGTTGGAAAAACGGGATTGAAATTATCGCCTTCATCGCAAATCGGGCAGACATATGGTTCGTCAGTCCTGTCCCAGAAGATATATTCCCCGCATTCCCCGCATTTATATATCCTCTTTGAAATCACTTTATAGTCCTTGAGATCTTCAATGAGGGGGGCCGGAACTTCGATAGGATCCCCGAATCTTTTGTTTTCTAGTTCGTCGATGTTCTTCGCTAGGATGAAAAATTCCGTCTCATAGGATAACTTATCTGGGTCCTCGTGAAATTCTGTAAGTTTTTCGATAAGATCTCTGGGGACCGCGTTGATATCGATATTTTTTCCATATTGTTCATTTATATAATCGATAGTTTCCATGAATTTTTTTCCGGTCACTGCGCCTATATCAGATTCGTCACATGAAATGACGCCCGCTTCCACCGCTGCAAATTGAATCGCTCCGCCCCCGGTTCCGCAACGGAAACATTTCCATTGATCTTCAACGAAATCGACATAGAAATTCCGACCGCTTTCAGATCCGTGAACCGGATGGGAGCCACAGAATTCATTTCCTTTATAACGCGTGAATTTCGATTTGGTCATCATATCACTCATATGAAAATCGATGTCGTTGATTTCATCCCTATCGGTTGCCTTTTCATCGGAGGTTATTTCAGGCCCTCCATGATCAAGATAGTCTTCGAGCGCCGCTTTTATATCCATCCATGTTATTTCTGCAATCTCCTCGTCCCTATATATTTCATAGAGATTGCCGGTTGCGCCGTGCATGCTATTTGGCCCCACGAGATATTTATCCCGAAATTGGAGATGACCATGGTTTTCATTATCAAGATCAAGCGTCAAATTTTCAGCTTCGCTTTTATCCTCGAGCTTGAAATAATAATGCTTCCCACCACGACCCGTTCTGACCGTGAAAGTCCGGGGCAATCTTTCGTCGATCACTCTTTCCAACTCTGCGCTGTCAGCGTCAATCCCCATATAATTATCACCCTCTTTGAAAAGGACCGCGTAATTCCCGTCAGCGCCTTGCGCCTTCCACTGTTTTATTTCATCGGCGTCATAATGATTCTCCCGTTTATTTTTGAATTTTTCCGCCGGCGCCTTTCCATTGGTTTCATCACTTGGGGCTCTCAATTTTATGAAGGACAATCCTTTGGATTTTAATTTATCTGGAATCATGATTATCACCGCTATATACTATATCATTATATTTATTTTTTGCAACGTTTATCCGCTGGTCCCAACGGCAATAGCGGGCCAGGATCCGGGGCCCGATAACGTCACTATATTCGGAGCTTAATCGTTCTTTTATTCCGGCATATTTTATTTTTCCCTGGCTATCAAAGATCATCTCTTTGGCTTTCATGATTTGATTCTTATCTATGTCTCGAGGGAGTTCGAGGGGGATATGCATCGGCCCCCAGTATCCGTTTTTTTCCCTGATATTATATGCAAACCCGAACCCATTGATGAATTTTTCATTTTCATCATCGATATCGATTAGGAAGAAAAGCTCCCAGTGGTCCGGTCTTTTTATTATCCCGACTCGCTCGGGTTCCTTCCTGTCGACCTCGAAGCCGCAAATTTCATATGATTCTTTCATATGCGAAATCAATGCTTCGAGGCTTTTTTCCGAGCAGGATATCCGGTTCCTGTCATGGAAGTGGTCGACAACTTCGTCGAGTGGTCGTTCATCCCTGTTATCCATTTTTATCCGCGGCAGCGATTGAGCGCTGCCTAATCGTTTTTCCTTTTCGTCCATCATAGTCTTTTTTTCAGACATTTTTTCACCTTTTTTGTTTTGTTTTTTCACGCCCCTCAACCGATGAAGGAAGGAGGGACCTTTGCGAAATAGGAAAGGGTTTTATAAAGGTTTTTGTAAGTGGTTTTCAGCGATCTCAACGATTTCATCTCATTCTAGGACTTTCAGCTTTCTTTCTTGATCCACGTCTATGCGTATTTTTTCAGGGATATCCATAAACTCGTCTTCCCAGTTTCCATCTTTCATCATCGTTTTTCCGTCCTCTTCATCGCCGTCAGCGAACTCTATATATTCGTTCAGGATCCGCCCTCGTTCACGTTTATCAATGGGTTTGCATATTTCTTTGAAATCAATCATTGTGATATCTCCGTGCAGATCTGGATCTATGGAGCATTCTTCAGGAAAATGAACGAATCTCAATTTATTCGAGCCTTCATCAACCGCGAAATGATATTCGGCCTGATCGAGATGGCTGTTTTTCCTGATCGCCTTGTAGATCTCTTCTTTCTCTATAGTCAGTTCATCCTGCTCAGACGCTTGAACGTCCGATAAGAGTTTTTCTTTCATGTCGCATACATCTTTGCTATATCTCATATTTTTCACCTTTTTTGTTGTTTTTTCAGCGCCCCTCAACCGATGAAGGAATATGGGACATCGCTGCCCCGCGCCTTCTTATTATATTATAAGGGGGGCCTCCTAT
>Ga0207421_10001953_pt1 | contig 26017 bp, 23 predicted proteins | sample SodLakKL_010_SED_4_FD_187542 | JGI IMG/M metagenome (GOLD analysis project Ga0207421, IMG submission 187542) | Alkaline sediment microbial communities from Lake Tanatar, Kulunda Steppe, Russia - 8KL_010_SED (SPAdes) (version 2) | ecosystem: Environmental > Aquatic > Non-marine Saline and... | reverse complement strand
GACTTGGACACGATCATCCAGATACTCCCTTTCTAGATAGCCCAGGGCACCGGGGGTGTTGGCGATGCGCTCGCGCATTTCGGCCTGGGAGTAGACTCGCGTGGGGGCCTGGCCGGTGCCGGAGAACACCATACGATCCCAGGCCAGCTGAAGCTGGTGCGGATAGACTGACAGACGCTCTTTGACGAATCGCCCGTGAACGGGGTCGTCATTGTTGAGCACATGGACCCTCACCGCCTGACCATCGGGCCAGGTGCGCTGCCGCATGGCGAAGATGGCACGGGTGGTGTCACGGGTCAGGCGGGCGGTTCGGACATCTGGGTGCGCCACCAGCAGCACCGGATTCTCCACGGCAGCCGCGGAAGACGGCCATGACAGCGCCATGAAGGCTGCCAGCAGGCTATGCCTCAGCCATGCCACCGGCAGGCCTCGTGATGTCTGGACAGACTGAGTAGTGTCACCGCCGGGGGTGACAGGATGGAGGACAGCATCGGCGTATCAGTTCCCTGTAGATGATTCGCTTCAACCACGGGCACCGTCTTGTGCGGGGCTCCGGGCTCGGGCTTTCACTCCTGCGTATTACGTGACCGTCTGGTTATGGTTATGGTAACTACCACCTTGGATTGGCGATGATTCTAATGCGGCCTTAAGGGATAAGCTACATCATTGGAAGGCAATGTAAAGCAGGAGTCTCAACGCGAGGAAGTTCTCGGCGACGGTTGCCGCGAGGGCGATGGGGCTGAACAGCAGAGAGAGAAAGGCGAGCACGAGAAAGCTCGGCCACCGGATAAGGCGCCGTGGCCGTGGGGAGCTTCTGTCGATTGTCAGCATGGGTGCAGTGTCCCGAGGAAGGGGTTGCGGGGAGGGGAGGGAAGCCCGGTGATTCTAGCAAGCCATGGTGCAGTGCAATGCGGCGCCAGCCCCCGTCACGGAGCCATCCTGCATGCTTTTTTACATGCCAACGATCTGCTTGGGGACCTTGGTTCATGCCGCGGCCGATACGCCCGAGTGGCGCTGGATCAGCGTGGAGTCAGAGCTTCCCGGAACGAATCCGGCGTCGTTTCCACCAGGGGGTCGTCCATCTCCGGACTGGAATCCTCGAACCAGCGGCGCGGCTGCCAGAAGCGCAGCGTTCGCTCGTCGTCCTGCAGCGCCACCCCAACGGCCAGCCGCCCCAGCCTGGCGTAGAGCTGGCCGTCCAGTCGCTCCTCGCGAAACGCGAGATCGGCCAGCAGTGACAGCGGCCCGCCTTCCAACCGGGCCTCGTCCAGGCGGATGCCGTCGGCCTCCATGGTCAGCCGCGCCTCGCCGCGAATGTCGCGCACGGTGAGCAGTCGGCCCAGCCAATCCCGCTCCCTGGCATCGGCCAGGAACAGCCGCGCCAGCAGGCCGCTGTCGCGCATGGCCAGCCCCAGGCGGGCGCTCACCTCCAGCGGCTCCATCCAGGTCAGCCGGCCCTCCTCCAGCACCAGGCGGGCCCACCAGCCGGCCTCGCCCTGGCCGTCGGCATCCCGGCGGGTGATGTTGTCCAGGCGCAGCAGCGAGCCGGAGGCATCGAAGCGCCGGCTGGCCAGGTCGCCCTCGCGCAGCCGCGCCTCCAGGCGCAGATCCCCCGTCAGCCGCTGGCTGACCAGGCGCAGTTCGGTGCCGAAGGCCTGCAGCACCAGGTCTCCGCGGGCGCCCAGGCCCTCCAGTTCAAGCGTTGCCTCGAGGCTGGCATGCCCGCCGAGCAGCTCGACCCCGGCTTTATCCGGCAGGTAGGCGTTGTAGAGGGCCAGGTCGGGCACCTCGATGATGGGCAGCATCACTCGGGTGGTGAAGGTCTCGATATCGATCTGGTCCGGGTCCGGGGAAAAGGAAGGCGAGGAGGTCTCCAGGGTCAGGTGGCGCCCGGCCAGCCATGTGCGTTCCTCTTCCGCCTCGCGGCGCAGGGCGAAGCGCGGCAGCGAGAGCGAAAGCCGGGCACCGGGGCTGGTCGCCTCACCCTCGAGCCGTGCGTCGAGTTCGCCGCGCCCCTCCGCCCGGTAGTCGAGAAAGCCCACCGAGAGGTCATCGGCATCGACACGCAGGTGACTGGGCGCCAGCAGCTGCTCGCCTGCCAGGTGCAGGTCGGCCTCGAGCCGCCCGTGTCCGCGCAGGGTAAGGCCATGTTCCCGGGGCAGGAAGGCGTCCAGGAAACCCAGGCGGTCGACCATGCCCTCCAGCACCAGTCGGCCCTGGCGGGCGTCGGGTTCACCCAGGCGGGTGAAGCGTGCGACCCGGGCCACCAGCACGCTGCCCAGGCGCTGCTCGGCCTCGGCGTTCCCCGCCGCGGCGGAAAGCGTCAGACGGCTGCCGGAGAGGTCGAGGGCGCTGCCGTCCAGGGTGGCTTCGTTCAGCGCCAGGTCGAGGGTCATCTCGCCGAAGACCGCCTCGCCGAGCAGTTGGCCGCTGATCTCGCGACCCGCCAGCCAGAGTTCCCCGCGGACGCGCTCGTCCTCGAAAGCCAGGCGGCCTCGGCTGCTGGCCCGGCCGCCGGTCAGTGCAAAGGGGGCGCCCTCGGGCAGGTAGGGGGTCAGCACGGCCACATCGGGCAGCGTGGCACCCTCCCAGTCGAGCGTCGCCCGCTGGGGCAGCGGCGTTTCGCCCGCCTCCGGTGGATGGCCCTCGGCTTCCAGCGCCAGGCGGGCACCCTCCAGCAGTCGCGCGCCGTCGCGGTGGCGAGTCACCCTGGCCTCCTCCAGTCGGGCATCCAGCCGCAGGGGCCGCTCGCCGTCGTGCCACTCGGCGGAGAAGCTGCCGCTGCCCTCGGCGCGGACGTGGGGCAGGCTCACCCCCAGAGTGTCGCTGGCCACCGTCAAGTGGCTGCCGGCGGCGATTCGGCCATCGGCGAGTCGCGCCCTGACGCTCAGCTCGCCGCCGCCGCTGAGTGCGATGCCGCGGCCCTCGAACAGGCCCGCCAGGAAGGGGTCCAGGAATCCCAGCCGGTCCAGGTACCCGGAGAGAGCCAGCTCGCCGTCCAGCGGTGGTCGTGGGTGGTCACGGAGCCTGTCCAGCGCCACCCGGGAGGTCAGCCGGGCGGCCTCCAGGGTCAGATCAAGGGCCAGGGCATCGGCATCCTCGTCGCCGGTGACGTCGAGCCGCAGACGAGTGCCGGAGAGATCCAGCCGGCGGGTCTCGGGGTCGAGAAGGGGCAGGGCCAGATCGAGGCGCAGGTCGCCGCTGAGCGGTTGCTCCTGCAGGGTCAGGGCGACCCGTTCGCCGGCCAGGGTGAAGGCACCGGAGAGCTGGCCTGTGCGGTAGCTCAGCCGGCCGTCCAGGGCGGCGCGCCCGCCATCGAGCGTCAGCGGGGCTCCCTCGGGCAGGAAGCGCGCCAGGGCGCGAACATCGGGCACCGTGGCCGCCTGCCAGCTCAGTTCGGCGTTGTCGGGCGGTGTCGGGGCGGTGGCGAGGTCAGTGGGCAGCGGTGCGCCAAGATCGAAGCGTTGGCCTGTAAGCAGCGGCGTCGGGTCCTCGCCGCGATGCATCGCGAGGTTTTCCAGTGTCACCGTCAGCCGGCCGGCCGCCGCATCGTCAGGCTCGAGGCCCCGTTCATCTACGCTTGCCACCACGCTGCCAGTACCCCGCAGGCGATAGCTCTCCCCGGTGATGACCCAGGCCCGGGCGGGGTCATCCTCGCCGCTGCCTGCCAGCAGGGCGGCTTCGTCCAGGGTGACGCCGAGGTCGGGAGAGTCGAGTACCAGGCGGCTGCCCGGGGCCAGCTCACCCTCGGCAATCCTCAGCTCGCCCTCGAGGGTGCCGCGGCCGGCCAGGCTAAGCCAGTCCAGCTCCGCCAGATAGGGGTTGAAGAGGTCCCAGGCATCCGCCCGGGCCTTGAGTGCAAGCTCGCCGGAGAGAAAGCGCAGCGCCGCCTGACCGGGATGGGCCGCGGGGTCGAAGGGAGCCGCACTGAGGTCGGCGGTCAGGGCGATGCCCTCGGCCAGCCGCTGCCCTTCGCGGGTCAGCGTGGCCTGCTCCAGAGCCAGGGTGAGTCGTTCCACCCCCAGTTCATCCCGGGCGAGGTCCAGGCCCGACAGCGTCAGACGCCCTTCGCCGCTGAGCCGGTGGCCGTCGATCTCCAGACGGCGCAGGCCGCTGGCCGTGAGCTCGCGGATCATCAGACGCCGGGTCAGCAGGGCGGGCAGTGTGAGCTCCAGGCGGGCGGTGTCTACCTCCAGGGCCAGCGGCAGCGAATCATCCTCGCGCTCGATGACCAGCGCCTCCACCGCCAGGCTGTTCCAGCCGGGACGCGAGCCCTCCCAACGGATCGACAGCCCCTCCTGGCTGGAGAGCCTGGCCTGCAGCCAGGCGCTGTCCAGCAGTGTCGGCAGGGCCAGGGCCACACCCGTCAGGGCCAGCACGACAAGGCCTGCCGACCAGCCCAGCCACCGCCATCCTCTGCCCCACGGCGCCCTGTTTTCGCGCATCTCGCCGTCGCTCCGTCTGTTCATCGGCCCATGGTAGCGCCTTACGAGGCTTCGTTGGCGAGGGTTTTATGGCATCATCTGCCCTCCGGCAGCCGCCGGCAGGATCTGGATCGCCAACGACGCAGGGCAGGCACAGCACGCATGTTTCTCGATGATTTCTATTCGCCGGCAGGAGGCAGAGTCTGCATCTCCGCCGAGCAGGCCAGCCGTTTCGCCAAGGGAGTCGCCGGCGATTACAACCCCATCCACAACCCGGATGCGCGCCGTTTCTGCGTGCCGGGCGACCTGTTGTTTGCCCTGGTGCTGGCACGCTTCGGGCTCTCCCAGCGGATGGATTTTCGCTTCCTGAGCATGGTGGGAGATGGCACCCCGCTGTGCTTTCAGGAGCACGAGGATGGGCTGATTCGCGTCTGCGACGACAACGGAAAATGCTACCTCGAAGTGGAGCGCAGCGGCGAGACGACCCGCGACGAGGCCGTGGTAGAGGCCTTTACCCGCTGCTACGTGGCCTTCTCCGGCAAGAACTTCCCCCATTACCTCAAGCCGCTGATGGAGGAAAAGGGGGTCATGTTCAATCCCCGCCGCCCGCTGGTGATCTACGACAGCATGGGCTTTTCCCTCGACCGACTCGCTGGCCTGGTGCCCGAGCTGGCGCTGGATCGCTCCTCCCTGGCGGTGAACGGCAAGCGCGGTGATTGCCTGTTGGAGTTTCGCATCCAGTCCGGTGGTGCGACCGTCGGTACCGGCTCCAAGAAACTGGTGGTCAGCGGCCTGTGCGACTACGACCCGACCGCCATGGACGAGATCGTCACCGAATTCTATCGCCTCAAGGCCGCCTACGAGGCCTGACCCACCGGCAAGCGCCGCCGGCAGGGGCGGCCCGGAGGAGACCCCATGTCCCGAAAGATGGACGGCAGCGAGGGCGTCGCCGGGCACGCGCCCGCCACGGACCTGGAAATCGCCCACCGGACGCCACTCGAGCCGATCCTGCCGCTGGCCGAGGCGTGCCTGGGCCTCGCGGCCGAGGACCTGATCCCCTTCGGCCACTACCGTGCCAAACTCTCCCTGCCGCTGCTTCAGCGCCTGAAGGACCGCCCCCGAGGGCGTCTGGTGCTGGTCTCCGCCATTACCCCCACCCCCGCCGGGGAGGGCAAGACCACCGCCTGCGTGGGGTTGGTGGATGCCCTCTCCCGCTTGGGGGTCTCCGCGCTCGCCTGCCTGCGGGAGCCGTCGCTGGGGCCTGTGTTCGGCATGAAGGGAGGCGCCGCCGGTGGTGGGCGCGCTCAGGTGGTGCCCATGGAGTCCATCAATCTGCACTTCAACGGCGACTTCCACGCCGTGACCGCGGGCCACAACCTGCTGGCCGCGCTGCTCGACAACCACCTTTACTGGGGAAACGCCCTGGAGATCGACCCCGAGCGGGTGGTGTGGCCCCGGGTGCTCGACCTCAACGACCGCAGCCTGCGTCGCGTTCGCACCGGTCAGGGCGAGGGCGCCTTCGAGATCACCGCCGCCTCGGAGATCATGGCGATTCTCTGCCTGGCCGAGGATCTCGCCGATCTAAAGCGCCGCCTCGGCCGCATCGTGGTGGCCTGGCGACACGACGATACCCCGGTGACCGTGGCAGATCTGGGCGCAGTGGGTGCCCTGGCCTTGCTGCTGCGTGACGCCATGGCGCCCAACCTGGTGCAGACCCTGGAGCACACCCCGGTGCTGATTCACGGCGGCCCCTTCGCCAACATCGCCCACGGCTGCAGCTCACTGGCGGCCACTCGGGCGGCCCTGGCCCTGGGCGAGGTGGTGGTCACCGAGGCCGGCTTCGGCGCCGATCAGGGCCTGGAGAAGTTCATCGATATCAAGTCGCGTCAGTCCGGTATCTTCCCGGATGCCGCGGTGATCGTGGTCACCCTGCGTGCCCTGCGCTTTCACGGCGGGGCGACCCGCGAGACCATGCAGCAACCGGATCTCGCGGCCCTCACCGCCGGCCTCGATAACCTGGTCCGGCAGGTGGCCGTGGCCCGCGCCTTCGGCCTGGAGCCGTTGGTGGCCTTGAACGTTTTCCCCGACGACAGCGACGCGGAGCGAGCGCAGCTGTCGGCCTGCTGCAGCCAACTCGGGGTGGCCGTGGCGAACTGTGACCACTGGGCCCGTGGCGGAGAGGGCGCCGTGGCCCTGGCGCGCCTGGTTCAGCAACGGCTGGCGTCAGGCAGCGCCGAGGTGGCGCCTCTGTATCCCGATGGCACCTCCGTGGAGGAGGCGCTGGAGACGGTAGCCACTCGACTGTACGGGGCCAGCGGCGTGGAGTTCTCCCCCGAGGCCCGGGAGATGCTGCAGCGCCTCGAGGGCGCCGGCTACGGACAACTGCCGGTGTGTATCGCCCGCACCCAGTTCAGCTTCTCCGACGACCCGGCCGCTGGAGGCCTGGTCAAGGGGCATCGACTGCGGGTTCGTGAGCTGCGGCTCTCGGCCGGCGCCGGCTTCGTGGTAGCGGTCTGCGGCAGCTTGATGACGCTGCCCGGGCTGCCGCGGGAGCCGGCGGCGCTGGGCATGGGGCTGGATGACGAGGGCAACATCACCGGCCTCGCCTGAGGCGAGGCCGGCAGGGAAGGTGTAGTCAGACCACCACGGTGACCGGACAGGGTGCCAGATCGATGACGCGATGGCTGACGCTGCCCAGCAGCGACTCCCGCCACTTGCCCAGCCCGCGCCGGCCCATGACGATCATCGGCCGCTCCGCCAGGTGGTGGCGGGCGCGCGAGACGATGGCCTCGGCGAAGCGCTCCTCGTTAAGCAGTGCCTCCTCGATGCCCGCGGGGATCTCCCCGAGCGCCTCGCGCCCCAGGCGGAAGACCCGCTCGGCCTGGCTCTCCTCGCCATCCTCCAGCACGCGGGACTGGCCGCCGGGCTGGCAGAACACCAGTTCCACCGGCACCTCGGCACTGCGCGCCAGGTCGCCGGCCAGCCCAGCCGCCTGGTTGGCGTGGGCCGAGCCGTCCACCGGCAGCAGTATCCGGCCGATGCCCGAGGCCTCCAGCATGCTGGCATCGTCGTGGACGATGGTCACCGGACAGCGAGCCCGATGCACGACCTCGTTGCTGACGCTGCCCTGCACGAACTTGCCTACCTCGCCCAGGTGACGCGCGCCGAGCACCAGCAGGCAGGCGGGCTGACTGCGGACGTGGGCGATGATGGCCCGATCAGGGTGGCGGATGAAGGTGCTGTCCTCCAGCACCACCTCGCTCGGGGGCGGCATCAGCTCGGGGTCGATCGCCTCGCGGGCCCTGGTGAAGGCCTCCTCGGCGATCTCGAGGCGTACCGCCCGATCATGGTCCGCCTCGGCCTGGCGGTTGGCGGGGATGTCGCACAGCTCCGCCGGGTTGAGGGGCATCACATGCAGCAGCTGCAGCGGGACGTCCAGTAATTTGGCCAGCAGGCTGGCATGGCGGGCCGCGGCCGCGGCCGTCGGTGAACCGTCCACCGGGACGATGATCCGAGAGACCTGCTCACTCATCGACACACTCTCCCTTGATGACTGTCGTTGCCCGTGCGGGGCGAGGCTGGGACTAGATTAGCAGCCTCCGCCCGCCGGCGTCGCCTGCCATGCACCAGGTGGGCGGTCAGGTGCCGCGCAGCCCCAGCGCCATGCCGCCCAGGCCGCACACCAGCACGGTGATCCAGGGTGGCAGCCTCCAGACCGCCAGCAGGGCGAAGCCCACCAGCGCCAGGGCGAACTCCGCCGGGCCGAGAATGGCGCCGGTCCATACCGGGTGGTAGAGCGCCGCGCCGAGCAGGCCCACAACGGCGGCATTGGCGCCGCGCAGGACGGCCTGGATACCCGGCCTGGCGCGCAGGGCGTTCCAGAAGGGCAGCGCGGCCAGCAGCAGCAGCAGCCCCGGCACGAAGATCGCCACCAGCGCCAGCAGCGCATGGCCCACCCCGCCACCGTCGGTGACCATGCCCAGGTAGGCGGCGAAGGTGAACAGCGGCCCCGGCATCGCCTGGGTGGCGCCGTAGCCGGCCAGGAAGTCATCCGCGGCGACGCGTCCGCCCTGCACCATTTCGGCCTCGAGCAGCGGCAGCACCACGTGGCCGCCACCGAACACCAGGGCGCCGGCGCGGTAGAAGGCGTCGACCAGGGCGATACCCGAGCCCGCCCCGGCCAGCACCAGCAGCGGCAGGCCGACCAGCAGCACGACGAAGGCGCCCAGGCAGGCCAGTCCTGCGCCGCGAGACACCGGCAGGTGCAACGCATCGCTGCTCGCCAGGCCCTCTTCCCGGCATAGCCATAGCCCGGCCAGCCCGCCGAGCAGGATGGCCGAGACCTGGCCCGCGGCACCGCCCACTCCGGTCACCAGCAGCACCGCGCCCACGGCGATGGTCGCGCGGGCTCGGTCCGGGCAGAGGTTCCTCGCCATGCCCCACACCGCATGGGCGACGATGGCCACCGCCACGATCTTGAGGCCCTGGATCAGGCCGCTGCCCAGGGGCCCGTCGAAGCTCGCTGCGCCCAGGGCGAAGAGCACCAGCAGCAGCGCCGAGGGCAGAGTAAAGGCGCTCCAGGCGGCCAGAGCTCCCGCCGGCCCCGCGCGCATCAGGCCCAGGGCGAAGCCCACCTGGCTGCTGGCCGGCCCCGGCAGAAACTGGCAGAGCGCCACCAGGTCCGCGTAGGCCCGCTCGTCGAGCCAGCGTCGGCGGGCCACGAACTCGGTGCGAAAGTAGCCCAGATGGGCGATGGGGCCGCCGAAGGAGGTCAGGCCGAGCAGCAGGAAGGCGCGAAACACCTCGGCGATGCGGCTTCTGGAAGAATCGTTGATGGGAGGCTCCTCGGAATCGAAATCGGCACGGAATCGTAAGTCATGGCGTTGGCGGCGGCGGTGGGCAGCCTCGGTCGGCATACCGTAGAGTGCCTGTCAGGAGGCGCGAGAGACGCAAGCCTGCCACGCAAGGATGACCGGAACATGATACGCACGCTGATGGTGGACGCCGAGGGCGAAGCCATGGCCGGGGGCGAGGAATTGATCGCCCGCTGGCAGGCATCGCCCGACAGCCGCCTGTGGATCGACCTGCAGGGCGAAACCATGGCCCGGGAGCGGGAGCTTCTCGAGGCCTTCGGCTGCCACCCCATGGCCATCGACGACGCCCATCGCGAGCGTCACCCGCCCAAGATCGAGGAGTTCGAGGGACACACCCTGATCCTCTACCGCGGCATCTCCTCCTTCGACGCCGACCTCAACTACGTGCCTCAGCAGGTGGCGATGTTTCTCGGCGAGCGCTTCCTGCTCACCCTGCATCCGGGCCTGGCACAGAGCATCGACCGCCTGATCGCCCAGGAGGGAGCCGGCCTGCTGCATCGCTCCCCGGAGCATGTCGCGCTCAAGATCATGTACTACTCCGCCGGCTACTACCTGGACAGTCTGCTGGAGTTCGAGAATGCGCTCAGCGATCTCGAAGATGCCCTGATGGCGAACGGCAGCGATGCCCTGATGCGCCAGGTCATCGGCTATCGCTCGCGGCTGGTGAAGATGCGCCGGGTCTTCAATTACCACGTGGGCATCACCCAGGAACTCACCGCCTACGACTATTCCCACCTGCCTCGCAACGAGAGCGAGACGCTGCACGCCATCAACGATGTCCATGAACGCTTCGAGCGGCTGCTCACCCTGACCCAGATGTACTACGACATCTGCGGCGACCTGGTGGACGGCCATATCTCGCTCTCCTCCCATCAGCTCAACATCACCATGCGCATCCTCACGGTGATCACCGCCATCTTCGTGCCGCTGACCTTCATCGCCGGTATCTACGGCATGAACTTCGCCCACATGCCAGAACTCGAGCACCGCTATGGCTATTTCGTGGTGCTGGGCATGATGATGAGCATCGGCGTGGGGCTGGTGTGGCTATTCCGCCGCAAGGGGTGGTTCTAGAACGCCCGGGCGAGGCATGTTGCCGCAGGCGGTTGGCCTGTGCTCCGCCTGGCCGTAGCCTCGAGACTTATCATAATAAGAGCCCCTGCCATGCATCCCCAGCGCGCCCGATTGCATAACGAGCTGCATGCCCGACCCTCGATCTACTTCGAGGAGCCGGCGCACCTCCATCACTACGCCTTCCTGGACGCTGACGGCATCGCCGCGGATATCCTCCACCGAGTCGCCGAGGTCACGGGCAGGACACCGGATGTCGAGGCGGCACAGGAGATCCTCGAGCTCGGCGACCAGACACTCAAGTGGGAACGGCACACCGAGTTCTTCACCCTGACCCTGCTGGTGCCCAGGCCCGCCCGGGGCGAGCCCTGGCCGTCGCCGCCGCCGCTGTTGGCTGAGATCGCCGCGCGGCACAGTCGGGCGCTGATCAATGCCAGCCTGATCCTGGTGGAAGGCGAGTCCTCCTGGGACGGCGACCCCGAAAGCTACGGCCTGCGCGACCCTGCCGGCTCCAGCGTGGGCGATGATGATGCCACCGTCTGGAGCGACTTCCGGCTCACGGCGGCAGGCGTCAACCGGCTGCTGCTGGTCAACCGTGGTCTCAATGCCTTCCGCCTGGGGCGCATGACCCGGCGCCTGCTGGAGATCGAGACCTACCGCATGATGGCCTCGCTGGCGCTGCCGCTGGCCAAGGAGATGAGTCTCGAGCTGCGCGACTACGAGCTCGAGCTCGGTGAGCTCTCGGAGCGCAACACCGAGAGCGATGCGGCCAACTCCCGGCCGCTGCTGGCGGCGATCTCCACGCTCTCCGCAAGGCTCGAGCGCTCCGGTGCCCGCTCGCGCCAGCGCTTCAGTGCCACCGAGGCCTATGCGCGCATCGTCTTCCAGCGTATCGATGAGCTGCGCGAGACCCGGGTCGGCGACAACCCGCGCCTGGGCACCTTCATCCTGCGTCGTTTTCGGCCCACGGTGCATTTCTGCGCGGCGATCCATCAGCGCCAGCAGAGCCTGGCCGAGAGCGTGGCGCGGCTCAACGACCTGTTGCGGACCCGTGCCCAGGTGGAGATCGAGGAGCAGAACTCCGTGATCCTGCAGAGCCTCAACGAACGCACCAGCAGCCAGTTGAAGATTCAGAAGGCGGTGGAGGGGCTGTCGATCATCGTGATCAGCTACTACCTCTTCAGCCTCTTCAAGCTGGGGCTGCAGAGCCTCGATGCCCTGGGCATGCCCATCGTGCCGGCGGTGGCCGCCGCCATCCTCGTACCGCTGGGCCTGGGTATCATCGGCGTACTGGCCTGGCGCATCTGGCGGGTCAAGCAGCACTGAGCCGCGTCAGGTTCCGCGGCACTCCAGGCGCCTGCGCCAGCCCTCCCGGGCGTCCAGCGCAGCCGGCTTGATGTCGCCCAGGCCACCGCGATGCACGGGGGCGGAGAGGTAGGCCCGCTGGGCATCCTTCACCGGCTCGACCACCACCGGCGCCAGCTGGCCGAGCCAGCGGGCCTGGGCATAGTGGGGGTTCTCGGCGAGGCGTGCCTCGAGCCGTTCGGCGAGGGCATCCGGCATCCAGGCGGTCTCCAGGAAGAGCACGTAGCCCGGCCTGCCGCTGCCGTCGCGCTCCGGGGCGAGCATGGCGAATTCCACCTCGAGCCCCGCCAGCAGTGCGTCAAGGGCGGCCCCGACGAAGGCGTCGCTTAGCTTTTCGCCGCAGAGGTCGCTGATGCCGCCGGCGCGACCCAGGAAGCGCAGGGTCGGGGTGCCGCCGAGTCGACCCGTCACCTCGACCCGGTCACCCAGGTCGTAGCGATAGAGGCCACCGGCGGTGGTGACCAGCAGCCGGTAGCGTTTTCCCTCCTGCACCTCATGGGCCCAGCGGGCCCGGCCCGAGTCGTCGACGAACTCGAAGACATGGGCGGTCACCGCCAGCGGGTAGCGGCCGGCGAAGGGCAGGCTGACCATCGCCTCGGTGGCGAGCAGCCCCTTGGCCTGGAAGCGCACGCCGGGCAGGCGGGCCGCCAGGGCGCGAGCCGGTTCCGCGGCGCGGGCGTCCTGCCAGCAGCTCACCAGGCGCAGCGCGGGCCACAGGCGGGTGGCATCAAGAAAGTCGTGGGACGCGAGCTCCCGAGCGCGTATCGGCTGCGGTGCGAGTCGTCTGCCCAGGCCCGCGGCGACATCCGCGGGCACCTCGCCCGGCGGGGTGAAGGTGCCGGCCTCGAGGTCCGCCAGCAGCCGTTCGCGGTAGCCGGGCAGGGCGTCGAGCAGCAGGGTCAGGAAGGCGGGATGCCAGACCGAGATCAGGCGCAGCTCCCGGCTACGCAGCAGGAACAGCAGAGTGGCATAGCGGAAGGCCTCGCGGGTCTCCAGCCGCCGCACCTCGTCGGGCACCGCCAGGGTGGCGTCCACCAGCGGTGCCAGCCAGCGACCCAGATAGGCGCTGTCCCGATCGGTGCCGACCGGCACGGCGCTTCCCGATGCCTCCGCGGCCTGCGGCCCCGCCGGGGAGATCGACCAGTAGGCGGGCCCGCCCATCAGGGCCGGGTCCCGTTCCAGCAGGTCGTGGGTCCAGGCGCCGATGGCGCGGCCAAACTGGCGCTGCAGACCGCGATTCCAGGGAATCAGCCGCACCGGACCGGTGGTGCCGCTGGTGGGCACCAGCCGCGTGACCGGGTCCCGGGTCAGCACTCCGGGCTCGCCGGCCTGGATCGCCTCGACCCAGCGCGCCAGGGCGTCGGGGTTCTGAACCGGCACTCGCTCCCGGAAATCCTCCAGGCTGCGAATGGCGCTGAAGCCGTGGGCCAGGCCGAAGTGGGTCTCGGCGTTGCGCTCCAGCAGCTGCCGGAGCAGCGCCCGCTGGACCGCCTCGGGGTCGGCCAGGGCCTGGCGCAGGCGGCGGGCGTGACGCTGGCCCTGCAGGCGCCACAGCCGATGGAGCAGGGCGCAGCGGTTCATGGTTCGGCCTCGGGGCGAAGCACCTTGTCGGGGTCTGGCTGTGTGCCCGAATGAACCATGGTGGAGGTGCCCAGGGCGCGCAGGATGCGCCGTCCGGCCCGGGTCAGGTTGGCCTCGTCGAGCTCGGTCAGGCAGACCAGCTCATCGCCTTCCGCGTGGCCCGGGTTGCGCGCGGCGAAGAAGGCGACATGGGGATCCCGCATCCGACCGGCAGGGATACCCGCCAGGTGGGGGCGCAGGCGCTGGGGGTGGGGAAAGCGCACAAGGCCGCTGGCCGGGTCGAAGGCCTCGCCGTAGCGGAGGCGTGCCAGGGGGGGCAGGCGCGGCGCCAGTGAGGAGGCCCCCGCGCTCGGCTGTCGGGGATGAAAGTCATGCCAGAACAGGGGCAGGAAGCGGTAGGTGCGAAAGCCCGAGACCAGCAGCAGCCAGTAGAAGGGGCGGTCGCGGCCAACGCGCTCGCGCAGGGCCAGCACCGCCGCGAGCCAGGCGCGCATCAGCGCCGTGCCGCCCCAGGCCCGCGGATCGATGATGGTGTCGCCGCTGGAGAGCAGATGGCAGGAGATGGGCGCCTCCAGGGTCTCCAGGCGCAGGCTGGTGAAGCCTATCAGCGCCCCTGAGGTGTCATGCAGCAGGATCACCCACTGCTTCTCCGCCAGGTCGAGGTCAAACTGCGCCGGAGTAACGCCGGCGAAGTGCCGGTCCAGCAGGGTCAGCATCGCGGCCCGCTCGGCGGGGGTCAGCTGCGCTCTCGGCAGCAGCCGGCCCTGGACCGTGGGCGATGGGGAACCGGCATGGGCGCTTTCAACGTCCGGCGTCATGGGGGTGGGCGTCACGAGGTTCCGAGTCATGAGGTACCGGGTCATGGGGGGCTTGGTCATAGCGCACTGGGCTCCAGGTCCAGATCGCCCTCGCGCAGCGCCTCCAGCGCCGGGGCGGGAATCGGCGACCAGGCGACCGCATAGAGCCGGGTGCGATAGTGGCGCCCGGGCAGGGTGTGTCGCAGCCAGGCGCCCAGGGGGTCGCGCTCGGCGTGGCCCACCAGCAGCAGGTCGAGCCCGAACCCTGCCGCGCGGCGGGCGGCGGCGCGCAGCAGGGCGATCGCCGCGGGTTCCTCGCCGGGGGCATGGGCCAGGTCTACCACCTGGCCGCAGCGCAGCGGCTCGCCTACCCGCGGCAGCCGCGGGGTGCCGGTAAGCGACCGGGCCAGATTGAGCGTAGGGCGCAGCATGGCCAGCCGGCCGACGTAACCACGCACCACCAGCTGGCGCCAGGGCGTGGCGTCGAGCACAGCGAGCCCGGCCAGCAGGCGCCCCCGGCGCCGGGCTACCAACCGCAGCACCCGCGCTTCCTCCGGTCCGGCCAGGGCCAGACTGGCCCGTCGGCGGCGCGCCAGGCGCCAGGCGAGGATCTCCTGCCAGTCAGTCTCGTCGGCCTCGCGAAGTTCGACCCCCTGCGGCTCGGGCAGGGCGCGTCCGGTGGCCAGCGCGTGGACCCGGTAGTCGCCGATGGCATGGTAGCGAGGCTGGCCAGGCAGGCCGTGCTCCAGCAGTCGCCGTGCCGAGCGGTTGTCGAGGGTGATGCTGGTGAGGTCGAAGGGGGCCTCCTCACCGAGGCGGGTGGCCCCCAGACGCTGCCAGGCCTGCCGGGCGGCCCGGGGCGGCAGCCGATGCCCTTCCTGCAGGCGTATCTGGCTCAGGTAGCCCAGTGGGCCGACGTCCCCACTCCGCCAGGCAGACTGCACCAGGCGACTGCCCATGCCGATCAGCTCACCGCTATGTGCACCCTCCACCAGCAGGGTGTCGTGGCGCAGGCTCTCTCGGTCCAGGGAGGCGAAGTAGTCGGGCTCCCGCTCCAGGGTCAGGCGGATCTCGCCATCCAGGGCGCGTTGGCGCAGCAGGCGGCGAATGGCGGCATCGTCGCCGGGTACGGCGAGGCGCACCCGCAGCGGCTCAGCGCCTGCCGTTCGAGAGGGGGCAGCGGGGCGGGGGGCGGCGAGGCTCATGAGGCCGCCTCCAGCAGTTCTCCCCGGAAGGTGTCATCGCCCAGGGGCAGACCGTTGCGCCCCTCGATGTCCCACTGGTGCATGGCGTTGATGGCCACGAAGTTGGCCAGCATGTAGGGAGTGGCCCGGTTGACCCGTTGGCGGCCCCGGGCCAGGATGCTGCGCCAGCCGTAGAATCGCCGCCGCGCCTGAACGCAGTGGTGCTCCAGTTCCTCCGCCGACATGCCCTTCGGATGGAAGGGCACCATGTTGTAGCGGTAGGCCTCGTCGAGCCACCAGCGCTCGAAGCGCAGCCGCCCGGCCTCGCGCAGGCGCGTCTCCAGCGGGGTGCCGGGGAAGGGGGTGATGTGGTTGAAGGCGGCGATGTAGAGCCCCTCCTCCTGGGCGAAGCGAACCGTGGCGTCGATGGTCTCCGCGCTGTCGGCGTCGTAGCCGAAGATGAAGGTGCCGTAGATGCGGATGCCGTGGCGGCGGAAGTTGGCCAGCGCCTGGTGGGGGCCGCCGTGCATCAGGTTGAAGCGCTTGTTCATTTCGGCGAGCCCCTCGGGGTCGAGCGACTCGAACCCCACCAGCACGCCCTGGCAGCCGCTGCGGCGCATCAGGTCCAGCGCCTCCTCATCGAAGGCCACATTGATGCTGGCCTGGCTCACCCAGCGCAGCTTCAGCGGGATCAGCGCGCGCATCAGCGCCTTGGCGGCCCTGAGGTTGGAGACCAGGTTATCGTCGATGAAGAACACCATCTGCCCGCGGCGGCGTACCTGTGCAAGCTCCTCCAGCACCCGCTCGATGGGCCGGTGAGACTGGCTGGCGCCGAAGAAGGCGGTGATGGCGCAGAAGTCGCACTTGAAGCGACAGCCCCGGGCGAACTCCACCAGGCGGATGCCCAGGTAGCGCTTGCCGGCGAAGATCGAGCGGTCCGGCGTCACGGAGAGCGCCGGGCGGCCTTCGGCGCGATAGACCTTCCGGGGTCGCCCGTGGCGGTAGTCGTCGATCAGCTCGGGGAAGGTGCGCTCCGCCTCGCCGATGACGATGGATTCGCAGTATCGCGAGACCTCCTCGGGACACAGGGTGGCATGGAAGCCGCCCATCACCACCGGCACCCCGCGGCGGCGATACTCGCTGGCGATCTGGTAGGCCCGTCGGGCGGTGTAGGTCTCCACGCTGATCGCCACCAGGTCGGTGGGGGCGTCATAGGCGATGGGCTCGAGGCGGTCGTCGAAGAAGCGTTTCTCGACGTCCGGCGGGGTCAGAGCGGCGACCATGGCCGCCGGCACCGGCTCCATCTGCCAGGTTCGGATATAGCCCTTCATGCCGGCACGGCGACCCACGCAGGGGTGGATGAGGGTCAGGTGGAAAGGACGCGAGGGGCTCATCGCTCCTCACCGTCCGCGGGCTGTCGGTGCAGTAGCCGGCCCAGACTCGGCGGCTCGATCATCCAGTCGCAGGTGTAGAACTGCTTGAGATGATGGGCATAGCGCCGGTAGCCATAGTTGGTCAGTGCCGCCACGTGCCAGGGGGCCGCGGTGTGGCGCAGCCGCCGGGCGATATTGGGCCATGAATAGGCCTGTTTCCAGGCCGCCTCGGTGCCCTGTTCGAGCTCTTCGACGCTCATTCTCGCCGGCTGGAACACCACGTGCTGGCCGTCGTAGCGCTCCCAGTGGCGATGCAGCAGCCGCCCCTCGCGCTGGAGACGCCGGAACAGCGGCGTGCCGGGGAAGGGCGTGACGATGGCGAAGCGCGGCAGGTCGATGGCGGCCTCCACCGCGAAGCGGGCGGTGCGGGCGAAGACATCCGGCTCGTCCTGGTCGAGGCCGAACACGAAGCAGCCCTGCAGGGCGATACGTCGCTCGTGCAGCCGCTCCACCACTCGGGCATAGTCCTCGGGACGGTTGAAACCCTTGTGCGATTCTCGCAGGCTCGCCGGCGAGATCGACTCCAGCCCCATCAGCAACCCGCGGCAGCCGCTCTCGGCGGCCAGATCCAGCAGCGGCAGGTCGTCGGCAAGCAGGGTGGTGGCCAGGCCATACCACTGGATGCCCAGCGGCCTGAGCGCGGTGAAGAGTCGCCGGGCATAATGGCGATCGGCGATCAGGTTGAGGTCGACGAAGATCGCCCTGCGAGTCTTCATGCGCCTGAGGTCCTCGACGATCGCCTCCGGCGGCTTCTGCAGCGGCTTGCGCCCCCAGGCGCTGGGGACCACGCAGAAGTCGCAGGTGTGGATGCAGCCGCGGCTGGCCTCGAAGACATGGGGCGTCAGATAGCGCCAGCGCGGCAGCACCGACCGATCCGGCAGCGGCGATTCGGCCAGGTCCAGGTCCGGGGCCTGATCGTAGCGCGGTGCCATGTGCCCGGCAACGAAGTCGCGCAGCAGCCGTGGCCAGCTGCGTTCGGCATAGCCCACCACGATGGCGTCGGCGTGAGGCGCGGCGTCCTCGGGGGCCAGGGTCACGTGGGGGCCACCCAGCACCACCGGGATGCCGCGAGCCCGGAAAAGCGAGGCGAGGGCGTAGGCGCGGGTAGCGGTGCCGGTAATCACCGTCATGCCGACCAGGTCAACGTCGAGGTCGGTATCCACGTCCTGGATGCCCTCGTCGAAGCAGGTCACGGCGATATCGAGCTCCTCGGGCACCAGCGCGGCAAGTGTCGGCAGTGTCAGGGGCATGTAGCGCAGACTCTGGCCGAAGATGCCACCGCGGTGGCGGTAGAGCGGCCCCTTGGGAGAGATCAGGGCCACCCGGTGGCGACCGGCACCGGTGGTGACAACCGGAGGCGGGTAACTACCTTGAGGGGCAGGCGACATCCATCGAACCTCCTGTGAGGCGCCAGCGGCGGCGACAGGACAATAAAAAACATCGTTCGATAACTAGACTAGCCCAGATTCAGCGGCTGGCAAGGGTCACAGCAAGTCCGCTTTCCACACGAGACGGAGGAGAGGCATGACAGAGCCACGCGAGCAGCCCGCCGAGACGGTGCAGGAGCGCGACCGTTATCCCGACGCCCTGCGGGCCGCCGCTCTGCTGGTGGTGGTGCTCGGCCACTGGCTGGCCACCCTGCCACGCCTGGAGGAGGGGCGCATGGTGGACACCGATCACCTGCTGGTGGTGTGGGAGGGGGCCGGCGTCTTCACCTGGATCGTGCAGGTAGTGCCGCTGTTCGTCTTCGTCTCCGCGGCGGTGAGCGCTACGGGTGTCCGCCGGCGGCTGAGCGATGGCCACCGGCAGCTGCACTGGTGGGCAGGCCGCGCCCTGGCGCTGGCCCGGCCCACGGTGACCTACCTGTCGGTGTTGGCGGCAGTGGCGGTGATCTCGCGCCTGGTAGAGGGACGCTTCCTGACGCCCTTCAACCACTCGCTTACCATCCACCTGTGGTTCCTGCTGATGCTGCTCGGCGTACAGGCGCTGCTGCCGCTGTCCGTGCGTGCCGACCGCCGCCTGGGGCTTCGCGCCGTGGGACTGCTGGTGGGGGTCGCCGCGCTCATCGACCTGCTGCGGGCGCAGCCCGGCTCGTTGGCCGATCTGCTGCGCCTGGGTGAGCTGGCCACCGACCACGCCACCGTGCTGGGCTGGGTCAATCTGCTGGTGGTATGGCTGCTGCCCCAGCAGCTCGGCATCGCCTGGCGGCAGGGGCGTTTCGCCGGCACGGGTACCGGGCTTGTGCTGATCGCGCTGGGCCTGGTGTGGCTGGGTGCCACGGTCAACTCCGGCTATCCGCTGGCCATGGTGGATGGCGAGGTAGGCGGGCGCAGCAACCTGCTGCCGCCAACGCTGGCGCTGATGGGGGTGATGTGGCTGCAGGTCGGCACGGTACTGGCCTTCGAGTCACCGGCCCGACGGCTGCTGGCCAAGCGTCCGATCAGCCGGGTGGTGGCCCTCCTCGGGGCACTGGGCATGCCGCTCTACCTGTGGCACAAGTTTGCCGAACTGCCGGCCGCCTGGCTCGGTGAAAAGCTGGGGGCACCCATCGATGCAGGAGTCCCCGGCGAGGCGGGTTTCTGGTGGGGGCGACTGGTGTGGGTCCTGCTCTGCGTGCTGATGGTCACCCCGGTGATGGGCGCGGTGGTGGCCTTCGAGGTGCGCCGGCGTCAGGACGTGGTCTCGGCCAGCGGTACCCGGGCGATTCTCGCCGGCGGCGTTGCGCTGTTTGCCGGGATCCTGGCCAGCATGGCGCTGGGAGCGATTCCCGGATCGCTGATCGGTCTACTCGGCGTGGCGGCCGCCTCCCGCCTGCTGCGGGCCGGTCCTCAGTCGGGTTGAGACGCCTGCTCGGCGGCCCATTCGGGCAGGGCGTCGAGCCGCTCCCAGACGATCTCCCGCTCGGCCGCGTCCATCCGTGCCCAGCGTCCGATCTCGTCCAGGCTGCGATGGCAGCCCAGGCAGGTGTCGCCTTCCAGCCGACACACCTTGATACACGGGGATTCCGGGCGCCTCGGTGCGCCCCTCTCGTGCTGGATCATTCTGTCACCTTCCCTCGCAGCGCCTTGGTCTTGCCCTTGCGGGTCTTGGCGTCGACGCGCTTGCGCTTGGCAGAGCGGGTCGGCTTGGTGGGTTTTCGCGCCCGACGCTGCTTCACCGCCTCGCGGATCAGCTCGCGCAGCCGTGCCAGGGCGTCCTCGCGGTTATGCTCCTGGGTGCGAAAGCGCTGGGCCTTGATGATCACCACGCCATCCTGGGTGATGCGCTGGTCGCCGAGCGCCAGCAGCCGCTCCTTGTAGAAGGGCGGCAGGCTGGAGCGGTTGATGTCGAAACGCAGGTGGATGGCGGAGGCCACCTTGTTGACGTTCTGGCCGCCGGCACCCTGGGCGCGAATCGGGTTGAGCTCGATTTCCCAGTCGCCCAGTTCCACGGAATTTGAGATGCGCAGCATGGGGCTCCCGCTGATATTTTCTAGTGGCTATGGCTATGGCTATGGCTATGGCTATGGCTATGGCAAGGAGCAGGGGCTCAGCGCGGAGGGCGAAGCGGTTCGAGCAGCTCGCCCAGCCCGTTATGGTCGATCTCGTGCATCAGTGCCAGCAGCGCGCCGAGCCGGCCGGGCGGGAAGCCTTCCCTTGCGAACCAGGCCAGGTAGGGCCCCGGCAGGTCGGCGATCACCCGGCCGGCGTACTTGCCGTAGGGCATCCGCAGGGTGACCAGTGTCTTCAGGTCCTCGGAATTCATTCGCCCATCTCCATGCCATTCACCCACCCTTCCAGGGGAGGCGATCCGTGCTGCCAGGTCGGGCATGCAACGCAACAGGGCCCGCCTAAGCGGGCCCTGTTTTCGAACCCGGGGGTTCGAAGGATCAATTAACCGTTAGGTTAGCTGATTGCCTTGATGTTTGACGCCTGAAGGCCTTTCTTGCCCTGGGTCACGTCAAAAGAGACGCTTTGACCTTCCTGCAGGGACTTGAAGCCTTCTGACTGAATTTCGGAGAAATGAGCGAAAACATCATCGCTGCCGTCAGACGGTGAAATGAAGCCAAAACCTTTGGAATCGTTAAACCACTTGACTGTGCCGGTCGTCATAATATAAATCCTTTCGCGCTTAGCGCCGTACTATATTCCTGGTGTTACCCAGATGATGTAGCGGGTAGAACAAGGAAAACAATGTCAGGCTGCCGAAAGAATTCGATGCTTCTGAAACCGTGCTGCTTGCCAACCAACTGACGACACAATGTCATGTATCCTGGCCCGGGTCAAAGCCTTTCACCATTTATTTCCCTATGCTCCGGCTGTTCAATGGTGATACCGGGGCCGGATGCAAGAGACAGAAGGTCAAGAGGAGCCAGCATGACGATCCTGGACGACACGCCGAGCCGGCTGGGCTGGCTCGAGGCAGCCGGCACCCACCGCGAGATCGGCCTGGCGCTGGGGCGACAGGGCCGACGCGCCGTGCACGAACGGCTGATGGACACGCCTCTGTGGCAGGAAGTGACCGCTGTTCGCCATGTTCCTCTGGTGCGCCACCTGCTGGCTGCCACCATCGAGCGCTTCCCCTGGGTGGCCGAGGAGCTCGCGGGGCTCGCCGAAGGACTTGGCCTGCCACTCGAGACGGTGGCCGCCTGGAACTGCCGCGGGGACCTGCTGGCCAGCGTTCCCGACGGCTGTACCACCCTGGTGCTGCCCGGCAGGGTCCCGCGAATCGCCCACAACGAGGATGGCCTGCCGTGCCTCGACGGCGCCTGCTTCCTGGCGCGTCTGCGCCCCTCGAGCCAGCCGGCGTTTCTCACCTTCTGCTACCCCGGGTCGCTGCCCGGTCACACCTTCAGTCTTACCGCAGCGGGCCTGGTGATCACCATCAACAACCTGCGCCTGGCGGGCATCGTCCCCGAGCTGCCCCGCATGGTGCTCAGTCGCGCCCTGCTGGCCCAGCCCGATATTGCCACGGCGCTGGCGCTGCTCGAGGCGGCACCGCCCGGCGCAGGCTTCCACTATACCCTGGCCCAGGCCGGCCATGCCGAGGTGCTGAGCGTGGAGGTGGGCGGCAGCGGCTTTTCCTGCCGGAGGTTGTCGGCCCCCGCCCTGCATGCCAACCATTGCCTGGATCTCGACCTGCCCCAGGTGATCACCGACTCCTCGAGGGACCGACAGCGCCGCGGGGAGACGCTGATCGCCGCCGGTGAGCGCGACCCCATGGCCGTGCTGGGGGACACCGGAGGGCCGGGGCTGCCGATCTACCGCCGGGAGCCGGACGATCCCGACGAGGAGAACACCCTGGCCACCGTGCTCTTTCGCCTCACGCCCGAGGGCGTGGCCTGGCGGGTCACCGTGCCCGGCGAGGCTGGCATCCGCGAGGGGGTTGGCCCAGTTTAAGGGCAAGGGTGAACCATCCCGGCAACGAGGAGAGCGAGCATGTGGAAAGCCTATGATGAACTGGCCTGGACCGAGGCGTGGCTCGAGGATCCCAGGGGCGTCGAGGAGGAGGTGGCCACCCACCATCGCCTGATGAAGGAGCACAGCCGGCGCCCGGTGCGCGAGGTGCTGCACCTGGGCTGCGGCGCCGGCGCCCATGACCGCGCCCTGAAGCGACACTTTCGCATGACCGGGGTGGATCTCAACGCCGCCATGCTCACCCTTGCCCGGCGCACCAACCCCGAGGTGGAGTACCACCAGGGCGACATGCGCAGTGTGCGGCTGGGGCGCCAGTTCGATGCCGTGGTGATTCCCGACAGCATCGACTACATGGCCAGCCGCGAGGAGTTGACGCAGGCCCTCGAGACCGCTCGCCACCACCTGCACCCCGGCGGCGCGCTGCTGGTGGTGGCCAAGCCCCGCGAGCTCTTCCACGACAACAACTTCGCCTATGTCGGTGAGCGCGACGGTATCCACATCACGGTGCTGGAGAACAACTACGTGCGCCCGCCGGGGGACGAGCAGTACGAAGCCACCCTGGTCTACCTGATCCGTCAGGGAGGCGAGCTCGATGTCCAGGTGGACCATCATCGGCTGGGGCTCTTCACCCAGGCGACCTGGGAGCATGCCTTCCGCGAACAGGGGCTCGACCTGCATCAGCAGGACCTGGAGGGCATCTACGAGCCCTTCATGATCGCCGAGGGGCAATATCCCATGCGGGTCTTCATCGGTATCGCGCCCGGCGGCGTGGATGCCAGGGCCTGAGCCGACAGGCGCCGCCGCCTCGCTCGAGAGTCGAGTCACCGGCCCCTGTTGCGCCACCTCGCAGCAGCTGCGTTATGCTGGCCCGCATCCTTAGCCAACTAGCGAACGAGGCTCCATGAACCCCACCATCGAACTGCTCAAGTCCCACCGCTCCATCCGCAAGTTCACCGACCAGCCGGTCTCACGGGAACTGCTCGAGGAACTGATTCGCGCCGGCCAGGGCGCGGCCACCTCCAGCCATGTTCAGGCCTATACGGTCATTCACGTGAAGAGTGCCGAGAACCGCGAGAAGATCGCCGAGCTTGCCGGCGGTCAGTCCTACGTGGCTACCTGTGGCGCCTTCCTGATGTTCTGCGCCGACATGAAGCGTCCGACCGAGGCCGCCGAGCGCACCGGCGCCCGGGTGGTGCGTGGCATGACCGAGCAACTGCTGGTGGCCAGCGTGGACACCGCCCTGATGGCCCAGAACGTCGCCGTCGCCGCGGAATCCGAGGGGCTGGGCATCTGCTATATCGGCGGAGTGCGCAACAATCCCCAGCAGATCAGCGACCTGCTGGGCCTGCCGGACCACGTCTATCCGGTGTTCGGCATGTGCCTCGGCTACCCGGCCCACCAGCCGGACGTGAAGCCGCGCCTGCCGGTGGAGGCGATCCTCAAGGAGGACAGCTACAGCGATGACCGCCCGCAGGTAGAGGCCTTCGACGCGACCATGCAGGCCTACTATCAGTCCAGGAAGGGCGGCAACAAGGAGAGCAACTGGTCGAACAACCTGACGCCGCTGTTCGACACCAAGCTGCGCCCCCACATGCGCGATTTCCTCGTCAAGCGTGGCTTCGAGATGAAGTAACAGGCCGGAGGGAAGCCTCCTGGTGGCGTCAGGTCCCGGTGCGGCGCTGCAGGGTGTCGAGAAAGCCCCGGATGCGAGCGGCGTTGGTGCCCAGGTCGCTGCGTCCCATGCGCGAGGCGGAGCGCACGTCCACGCGCACACCGGCCTCGGTCTCGGTGAGGCGAACTGCCACATCGTCCCGGAAACCGAACCAGAAGGTAGTCGCGGTCGCCTCCAGCCCGGTTTCGGTCAGCGAGGCGATCTCCCAGCCCTGATCCAGGGCGACGGTCTCCACGGCGCTCAGCACGCTGGCCAGCGGCAGGTCGACAAGCAGCGGCTGGATATCGGGATAGGCCTGGCGTTGCAGGTCGGCGAACTCCTCGGGGTAGCCCACGTCGTTGGGCGCCGCCTGTCGGGCCTCGGCCAGCGCCTCGAAGGCGGGGGGAGCATCGAGGTCGGTGGTGATGTCGTGGATCGGCGGCACCGCCTGGGCGCGCTGCATCAGCTGCCAGGGCACCGCCATCATGGCCGCCACGACCACCAGCACCAGCCCGCCCGTCAGCGCCGGGCGCCAGCGGCGGCAGAGGCTGGCCACGATCAGGGTGACCAGTCCCAGAGCCGCGGCGGCAACGGCCAGATAGGCGCCCATGCGCAGCAGATCGAAGGCGGAGCCCAGGGTCAGCAGCTCGAGCCGATGGGCCGGCCCGGCCCCGCCCAACATCAGGGCCGCGGCGACCAGAAGCAGCAGGGCGAGCCAGGCCAGCAGGGAAGGCCAGCGGCCGCCACGCTGGCGTTGTCTCGGGCGCAATGCCGGCATGGCGACTCCTCCTTGTCGAGTGCGGTAGTCTGGAAGGCCCAGGGATTGCCCCCAGCATACCCCAATGCCGACGGCCTGCGACTGGTGGGGGAAGTGGGCTGGCGCCCAGGGCCCTCATGGGAACGGCAGCCGGAGAGTCACTGAATGTTCAAGCGGAGGCCGAATGGAAACCTTGTTGAATGCAGGCACGAACGTGACCGGAGCGGCGCTGGCTGCCATCGCCCACATGCCTACCGCCAGCCTGCCGGTGCTGATGGACGACGGCTTCGCCCGCCGGCTGAGCGATGCCGACCTGATGCGCATCGCGGTGCTGCTGGCGCAGAAGAGCCATGACGAGGGGGGTTGCCCCATCGGGGCGGTGATCATCGACAACGACACTCGGCGCATCGTCGGCAAGGGCCACAACACCCTGGTCCAGGAGAATCATCCCTACAACCACGGAGAGACCTCGGCCATGCGCGATGCCGGTCGCCTCGACTTCGGCCGGACGACGCTGTTTACCTCCCTGAGCCCCTGCCAGGTCTGCGCCACGCTGCTGCATATGCGCGGCGTCTCGCGGGTAGTGGTGGGGGATGTCACCAATGCCTCGGGAACCGAAACCCTGCTGCGCGAAAAGGGCGTAGGGGTCGAGATCCTCGAGGACCCGCGCGGCATCGAGCTCTACGCTCGCTTTCGCGCCGAAAACCCCGAGCTGGACCTCGAGGACTGGAAGGGGTTGAGCGCCTCACGCCAGCGGTGACAGCGCCCGGGGGTCATGCGGCGGGCAGTTCCAGCAGCAGCGGCTCTCCGGCCAGGCCCTGCGCCAGGCGGGTCGCGAGAATCTCCAGGATGGCGTCATGCTCTCCCGCCAGGCGTGTCGTGGTGACGCGCAGACCGGGAGATTGCGCCATCGCCTGGTCGCAGATCTCCGCAATATCGCCCCCCTCGCCGGCGTGGCGCCCCGGGGAGAGGAACAGCATGGCCAGGATGACGTCGCTTTCGGCCATGGCCCTTGATGCCAGCAGGTCGACCAGCAGCGGCTCATTGAAGCGGTAGGCCTCGCCGTCACGACGCTCCATGGAGGCGAAGGTGACGCAGCTGGCCTCCTCGCTCAGCAGCACGCTGAGCTGGCCGGCCAGGTAGTTGCGCACCGCCGTGACCTCGGGGATCGGGCTGCCATGGTCGACCAGCACCACCTTCGGCTGCGACAGGCCCTCCATCCGCTCGCGCACGTTCTCGGCCAGCAGCCGTGCCAGGCGCAGGTCAACCACCGCCTGGCTGTCCACCAGCGGCAGCGCCACCTTCACGGAGAGCTGCGGGTAGTTCGCCTGCACCTCGGCCAGGCGTTCGGGCAGGTAGCGGGTCAGCGCCAGGCTGGGCCCAAAGAAGAAGGGCAGGATCACCAGTTCGGTCGTCCCCTGCGCCGCCAGCTGTTCGGCCAGGGGCCCCAGCGATACCGCCTTGCGCCCCTCGAGCTCCTCCGC
>Ga0207421_10001952_pt1 | contig 26019 bp, 22 predicted proteins | sample SodLakKL_010_SED_4_FD_187542 | JGI IMG/M metagenome (GOLD analysis project Ga0207421, IMG submission 187542) | Alkaline sediment microbial communities from Lake Tanatar, Kulunda Steppe, Russia - 8KL_010_SED (SPAdes) (version 2) | ecosystem: Environmental > Aquatic > Non-marine Saline and... | reverse complement strand
CCAGGCGTTGCCGGTTGCCTGGGGTGCAAGAAACGCACACCGCCGGCTCGGCAGTAGCTCCGCCAGGCCTGCTATATCGGCAGCCGAAGCACCGCGCCCGTGTAGCATAATCATCGCGATCTGCGCATCGCCCGGCTCGGCCCCAAATCGCAGGACCGGCCCGTCTTCATGGATCTTCATCCGACACACTCCTACTCGCGCCGACCACATTCCGCACCGTTAGCGAGGTTCGGTTTCGGTCTTTACGCGGATAAAGATAAGCATCCGCGGCGGCGGCGTGAAGCCCGTCTCGGTAACGCGCGCCGCGAGCGTTTCAGCAACCGCCCGTAGCTGCGGATAACGGGCGTCGCCGCGCAGCGCCCGCATGTAGTCCCGCAAGCGCGCGGCGTGCGTGGAGCGGCTCTGCTCAGCCTGCACTGTCTTCGCCGCCTGCGGACCGCCGCGTTCAACACGCAACGCCTCGACCGCATCGCCGGGGCATGCGCCCGCGACGACACGCAGAAGCTCCGGCTCCGAGAACGTGCGCTGGTGACGCACGCCGCGGCGCGAATCGAGACGAGCCTTGAAGTGATGTAGGCGAATCGCGGTGGCCGCTGCACCGCTGACGGGAGCACGCAGCACCTCGCTCACGATGATGAGGCCACCCGGCACCGTCACGCGCCGAAGTTCCGACAGAACCCGGGAGGGGTTCCTAACGTGGTGAAGACCGTCCGAGATTGCAGCGGTCTCAAACGATGCGGACGGAAACGGAAGCGCCTCCCCGGCGGCGCGGCGAAACCGCACCGAACGCGGAAGGCCCGAGCGTCGCGCTTCGTCGAGCGCATCACGGTCGGGATCAAGCGCGACAATCTCGCCGAACGTCGCGCAGCTCTCGGCGAGCAACGAGAGGAACCGCCCGTCACCGGCGGCGCAATCGAGAATCCGGCCGCAGTCACGGGCGTGAAGGCGCTCGCGGAGCAGCCATTCCTCGCCAACATCCCGGCAGCTTATGCTTGTGATTCCGAAAGCGACCACGCCGTCATGTGCCATGCGTCATGCATCCCAAATCACGTATCACTCAGCGCTCGCCGCCCGGCCCCTGCGCAACAGGCCCCTGCGCAACAGGCCCCTGCGCAACAGGCCGCCAAAGCAGGTCCTGCGGTACGCGCGCGAGCGCTCGCCGGATCAGATCCTGCAGGTCCACCTCATACGGTATGCCGCCGCTCAGAGTCTGCTTCCAGACTCTCGCTCCAGGCTGAGACGCAAAGATCCCGAGCATGTGCCGCAACACCGTGTGCGGCGGACGGCCGCTTTGCCGGCGGCGCTCGATATACGGCAGCATGCGCTCGATGATCTCGCCGCGGCTCGGCGGCGCGAAAGCGGCGTCAACCACCTCGCGCTCGAGCTCTGCGAGTAACTGCGGCGTATCGTAGGCTGCGCGCCCGATCATTACCGCGTCGACGTTCTCGAGGTGTTGCGGGACCTCGGCCGCGGCGGTCACTCCGCCGTTTAGCTCAATGAACCGATCGGGGAACTCACGCTTGAGTCGATACACATCGTGGTAGCGCAGCGGCGGGATGCTCCGGTTTTCCTTTGGGTTGAGGCCGCCGAGTATCGCGATGCGTGCGTGTACCGTGAGCTTGGCGGGACCTGCCGGCAGCACGCTCTCGACGAACCGCACGAGATCTTCGTACAGCTCGAGCCCGTCGATACCGATGCGGTGCTTCACCGTCACCGGCAGTCTCGTGGCGCTTCGCATCTCGGCTACCAGGTGAGCCACGTGCTCGGGCCGCGCCATGAGGCACGCCCCGAAGCGCCCCTGCTGAACCCGGTCGCTCGGGCAGCCGACGTTGAGATTGATCTCGTCGAAGCCGTAGTCCTCGGCGATGCGGATCGCGGTTTTCATCTCTTCCGCGTCGTCGCCGCCGAGCTGTAACGCAAGCGGTCTCTCGAGCGGGTCGTGGGCGAGCAGTACCTCGCGGTCGCCGTACATAATCGCGCGCGGCGAAACCATCTCGGTATACAACAGCGCATGCGGCGAGAAAAGCCGCGCGAGGTAACGGTAATCGCGATCGGTCTTATCCATCATCGGCGCCACGCTCACCCGCGCGGCGCCGCTTCCGGATTCGTAGAGCGGCGTAGCGGCCGAAGCCGTTTCGGTCTTAACCATGGTGTCTACAATCTACCCGAGCCCGGACCCGCTGTCAAAACCACGGCGAAACCACGGCAAGACGCGCGCAATAGCCGCTACCCATCGTACAGCAGTCCGAGCACCAGTGTTTGCTCACCACGCCGAATTCGGAACACAACCTGATCCTGCGCACGGTCGTTTATCAAACGATAAAACTCGCGCAGGTCGCCGACGGTATGATTATTGACCCGCTGGATGATATCGCCCGAGCGAATACCGGCGGTGTGAGCCGGCCCGCCGGTCACAACGCTGCCGACAATGACGGTTCCGGCGTTACGGTCGAGGCTCAAGTCTTCCCGCACCTCATCGGTGATCGGCGTTACCGCGAGACCGGGCCAGAGGTTCTGCGACTGTCGTGCAAGCTCCGCCTCCTCGGCCCGGATGCCGGTACGTACCGCGACCTGCATCCGCTCGGTGTCGCGAACCAGAGCGAAGGTGTATTCCTCCTCCGGACGCAGATCGGCAACCTTGCGCACCAGGTCGTTGCTCCCTTCAACACCGCGTCCGTCGATCTCCAGAATAAAATCGCCGGGCAACAATCCCGCTTCCTGAGCCGGGGAACCACGAAAGACGTTGTGCACAAACGCGCCCTGAGATGATGGGAGCTCCAACGCCTCGCGCACCGCCTCGCCCACGTCGCCGGTGGTGATGCCGAGCCAGCCGTACGAAACACGTCCGTCGGTAATCAAACCTTCAATGGTGCGTTTGGCGACGTTGATCGGAATCGCGAAGCCGAGGCCGATGCTTCCCCCGGTCTGAGACGCGATCCAGGTGTTGATCCCGATCACCTCTCCCCGCAGATTCACTAACGGACCTCCCGAGTTTCCGCGGTTGATCGCCGCGTCGGTCTGTATGAACTCGGTCAAGGTCGGCATGCCGGACTGCGGCCCAGGGTTTCGCCCGATCGCGCTGATCACGCCCGCGGTTAAGGTCGATTGGAACCCAAGCGGATTGCCGATTGCGAACGCCCAGTCGCCGACGTGCAACTCGTCGGAGTCTCCCATACGCGCGAGCGGCACCTCCTCGTCGGTCACGAAGCTCACGACCGCGAGGTCGCGCCGTTCGTCGCTACCGACGAGCGTAGCATCAAAGGATCGATCGTCCGCCAGAGTGATCTGTATCTCCTCGGCCCCCTCGACTACGTGATGGTTGGTGAGCACATAGACCTCGTCTCCCTGCCGGCGGACCATCACACCCGAGCCGAGACCGGGCCTCCGATACTCGCGCTCCTCGGGCTGTCGCGGCTCACCGAAGAAGAACTCAAACGGCGACGGAAAGCTCGGAAACTGTCGTCTCACGATATTGACGACCTGCACCTCAACAACAACCGGGATAACCTCCTCGGCCACACGGCGAAACCCGGTCTGATACTGTTCGAGCAGATCGCCGTCCATTGCGCGCGAGCCGCCGGCCGCGCGTTGCTCACCGTCGTCCGCGACGAGCACCCCACTGTGGCGGAGCGCATCGCGGTTCGAGCGCTCCGACACCACCGTCTCTACGCTATCTCCGCCGCGGGTCAGCATCTGCACCGTGAACACCGAGCCCAAGCCGGCCGAGAACACCACCAGCGCCACCAACGCGACAATCTGTCTTACTTTCATCGTCACTCTCCTAGCCGAACGGCGCACCGAGTCCACTCGGCGCACCGAGATGCGCGACACGGAGTCTGTGAACCGAGTCGCCGAGAATAAGATAGCGACGGGTGATTACCGAGAGCTTGCCGGCAGATTACAGTTTTGTAAGGTTCGCGATTGTTAAGCTGCAGGGTACCGCCGTCCGGTTACGGCGGGGTAAACGATCGGTCGGCAGTACTACTACAACGGTTCGATCCGGCCCCTTCGTTCAACAACCACCGGGATATCGTCCACGCCGGCCGGGATGGTGGAGGTCAAAGAGGCGGGGTTGGTATCTACCGAGATGATGATGCACACTTCTCCCTCCCGCACTCCGACTCCCACAGCGCTTACCGCGTCGATCGCAAGCCACTCCCGCTCGTGCTTCGCTTTGGCCGAACGTGCCTTCGCCGTCTGCTCCCGGTTCATCGCAGTGTTACGCCCAGCTGCGAGAAAACATTCTGGATGCGATTGATGATCGTCGTGGTTGAGCTCCCGGCGAACAGGAGCCCGACGGCATTGTTCTGAGTATCGGTCACGAGCGATCCGCTGTCGCCTCCCTGCGCCATCGGCCCGGCCATCAGCTGGTCCTCGAACACGGCGACCCTGTCGGCGCCGAAGCTCACCCTCGCGGTGACATCGACTTGCTGAATCACGCCGGAACTCAGGCCGGTGGTTCTCCCGCTTTTTCTAACCTCCATATCGAGCTCGCCTTCCACGGTTGAGTTGAGACTCCCGAGCTCTATGATCTCGTTAGTGACTTCGCCGGGACTCACCGGCTCGGCGATTGCGCAGTCCACCTTGTTAGTGCCGGTTTGGACAGTGTAGGTTCGCAGACGCGTGCGGCTTCCGGCTATCGCTGCGAGAAAGTTGAGAAAACCGGCTGCAGTCGCAGCGAGTCGACAGCCCCGGCCGGCATCGCCGTTCTGCTCGAAAACAATCGGCACGAACTCGCTCAAACGGGCGATCTCATCGTTCGTCCAACTTCCTCCGTCAGCCGGCCCCGGCTGAAGGATGCTGTCGCCGGGTGAGGCATCGTTGCTGTTGGCCATCACGTGGTTGTTCGAGAGGATGTAGCGCACGCCGTTTTTCGTGACCAGACCGCCGAACGTTCCGGCACTGATTGCATAATGACCGATGCTCACACCGCCGGGTGCCGGCCGGTACCGTCCGGTGCGGTCCTGCAACACCCTCATCGGACCGGTAGGAAACACATCCGTCGGTACTCCCGATATGGTCGCAGGGACGATCTCCGCCGACCTGAGTCGGGCCCGCGGGCGTTTCACCTCTACCGAGCATATAATGGAGAGCTCACTCGTCTTCTTTCCGTTTGTCGTCTTGTACCCGATGCCCGTTGCCGTAACGTTCGGCTTTGCCATGAGCACGGATCGGGCCTCTGAAATGGCCTTTCTAAGCTCTTCTAAGGATGCCGGCATGCTGAACCTCCCGCGTCCAAAGTCATTGATCCGGTCTGCAGATCAGTTCCTGCGACCGTCCCGCATACACTCTACCACGCAGTTGTAGTCGATACTGCGCCCCCAAACAATTATTTGGAAACTCTAATAGCTCCATACCACGCTGCTGAGAGTGTCGCGAGCACTATGTAGTGACACAAGTTTTGTGGGTGACCGAGGTTGCACCGAAACCATGTGGCGCGTCACGGCGTGCTCCGGGTCGGAAGTTCGATACGAAAGCAGCTGCCGGCACCGCGCGTCGACTCCACCACCACGCGACCACCGTGCGCCGCCACGATTGCGCGTACCAGACTCAGCCCCAGCCCGAGCCCGCGGGTTTCGCCCACCGCCGAACCCCGGTATAGCCGTTCCCAGACATGCGGTAGCTCGCTCTCGGGTATGCCGATGCCGTCGTCGGTTACCTCAATGACCAGCGACGACGCTTCGACCGTTGTAGCGGTCTGCTCCGCGCGCACCGTAACCTCGATCGTGCCTCCGGGCGCACCGTACTTGACCGCGTTGTCGAGCAGATTGGCTACCGCTTGACGAAAACGTGCACGGTCAAGCGCTGTGGTCATAGCCGTGCCCGCACCTCCCGAGCCACCGCTCGCCGGACGCACGGCGAGGCGAAGCGTGATCCCGCGCTCCTCGGCGGCGTAGCGGTAGAGTTCCACCACCTCGCCGACAAGCGACGCGAGATCGGTCGACTCGAACTCGAGCTTCATCACCCCGGCCTCTACCTCCGAGATATCCATGATCGCGTTCAGCAGTCGGATCATCTGCTCCGACTCCTCGAGGCAGTCCGAAAGCGCTTCACGGTAACGCTCAGCGTCCTGCGGTCCGCGCAACGCAACCTCGGCGATACCTCGCAGGCGCGTGAGCGGGGTGCGGAAATCATGCGCCACCGTATCGAGCGTCGCCTTCATGCCGCCTACGAGGTGTTCGATGCGCTCGAGCATCTCGTTGAATGAAGCCGAGAGCGCCTCCAACTCGTCGCCGTCTGCACGCGTCTCGATTCGGCCCGAGATATTGCCGGTGTCGATGATAGCGCGCACCGCGGCATTGAGCCGCTCGAGCGGTCGCAGCATGCGCGCAGTTAGCACTATCCCGGCGAGCGCGCTCACCACCACAATGAGTATCGCCGAGAGCGCGAAGTTGCGCGAGATCACTCCGAGCACACGGATGCGATTCTCGGTACCGGAGCCGACCTGCAACACTACATCCTCGGCGAGACGCAACGCAGCCACCTCTATCGGGACCGAGTACCCCGGCGCCTGCAGCTCCTCGATCGCCTCGAGCCCGCGAACACGACCGGCCGACGCGAGCTCACGCTCCAGCGGAGCGAACTCGGCCGCGGCGCGAAACACCCGGGTGCGATTGCGTGAGTCGGCGATTCTGACGAAATGCAACGGGTCGCCGGGCAGAAAGCGCTCGTCTTGTATGCGCTGGGCCACCGCCGAGAGCCCGTCGACCTCGTACTGCGCCCAGTACTGCAGTAGCCGCACGCGCAAAGCGGTGTGGTCCTCGTGCCGTAACGAGCGCACGAGCGAGAACACGGTGAGCGCGTACAGCAACCCCGCGCCGAGCAAGAACGCGCCGACGAGTACGAGCGCGAACTTAACGTTGATCCGTCTTAAGAACATAGCCCACCCCGCGGATGGTGTGGATCAGCTTCGGCTCAAACCCCTTATCGACCTTGGAGCGCAAGCGCGAGACCAGGACATCGACGATATTCGTCTGCGGGTCGAAATCGTACCCCCAGACCTGCTCCATAATGGTTGATTTCGAGAGCACCACATCGCGATTGCGCAGCAGATACTCCAGCAGCGAAAACTCCTTCGGTTGGAGCTCGATGCGCTTCGAACCTCGGCGCACCTCGCGCGAGACGAGGTCGAGGCTCAGATCGGCCGCGCGCAACCGCGTTGTGGCGGCCGAGGCGGTTCCCGCGCGCCGCAACAGCGCCTGCAAACGCACCACGAGCTCCGCAAACGAGAACGGCTTGGTAAGGTAATCGTCGCCGCCGCTTCGAAGCCCTCGCACCCGGTCGTCCACCGAGCGCTTGGCGCTCAGAATCAAAATCGGCGTTTGGTCGCCGTCGGCGCGCAGGCGCTCGACCACGCTTACACCGTCGATATCGGGAAGCATCAAATCGAGCACAATCGCCGCGAACTCTTCATCCTGCACCGCCGCGACCGCGTCCACGCCTCGCTCAACCGCGCGCACCGCAAAGCCCTCACGCTGCAGACCGTCGACGAGAAACGCGCTGATCTTTGTGTCGTCCTCAACCACCAACACGCGCATCGTTTCGCACCGCGGGCTCCGACGAGCCCTTTGCGCCGCCTCGCTCGCGCTCAGCGCCTCGCTCGCGCTCAGGTAGAGGGCCCTCGGGCGGAACCACGATACGCCCGGCGCCGAGACAGTGCTCGCCGTGGTAGAACACCGCGAACTGCCCCGGGGCGACGCCGCGGTCGGGCCGCTCGATCGTGACCTCGAGTGCGCTCTCGGCGGCGGTCGATACCCCGCCGGCCGGGACACCACCGCTCGCCCCGCGTCCGCCGCGCGTCCCGCCGCTCGCCCCGCGTCCGCCGCGCGCCCCGCCGTCGCCGCGCGAGACGTCCTGCAGCGGGCGAATCCGGCACGGAATCTGTTGCGGCCCGTGACGCAGCTTGAGCGAGAGCTGCTCGTCGGCGGGCGTATCGCAGACCCAGTGCAGGTCGACGACGTGAAAGCGGTCGCGCGCCTGCGCGGTCGCTTCGGCGCGGTGAGACACCACCACGGTGTTCTCGCTCGGGATCTTGTCCACCACGTACCAGGGCCCGCCCGAAAGGCCGAGCCCCTGGCGCTGTCCCACGGTGTAGAACCAGAACCCACGATGGCGGCCGAGCTCTTTTCCGCTCTCGCGCTCGACAATCGCGCCGTCACGCTCGCCGAGGTAGTAGCGCACGAACTCCGGATAGCTGATGTTCCCAAGGAAGCAAATTCCTTGGCTGTCTTTGCGCGCTTTGTTCGGCAGGTCGTAGCGCTCGGCGAGAAGGCGAACCTCGCGCTTCTGAAACTCACCGATCGGGAAGAGTGCGCGGCGTAGCTGCTGCTGCGTGAGGTGCGACAAGAAGTAGGTTTGGTCCTTCACCGGGTCCGGCGCGCACAGCAACCGTGTCCCGTCGTAGCGATGCTCGAGGCGCGCGTAATGGCCCGAGGCCACCCGGTCGACGCTCTCGTAGCCAATGCGCTCGAGAAACGCTCCGAACTTGATGCGGCGATTGCAGAAAATGTCGGGGCTTGGTGTTCGCCCGGCGGCTAACTCGTCGACGGCGTAGCGCACCACGGTATCGTAGTACTCGCGCTGCAGCGGAACCACCTGCAACGGCACATCAAAGCGCCGACAGACCGCACGCGCGTACTCGAGATCTTCCTCCCAAGGGCATGAGCCGAGCCGGCGCATCTCGTCCTCGAGCCAGATTTTGAGATAGTAGGCGGTTATGTTGCGGTAACCGTCCTCAACCAAGCGCGCGAGCGCGGTAGAGCTATCGACACCGCCGGACAGCAGTACAGCAATCCTCATAGTTCGTCATTCTCCCGGGAAACCCGTTCGCCTGCAAGACTACCATGTTCGAGCGCAAATTTCGGGCCACACGAGCGTTCGCTATCACTATATTAGGTGCGTGTAGATACGTGACGTTTGCAATCGGTGTAACAACATGTTACACTCACTTGATAAATTATTAACTTAAGGTTGGTCAATTCTATGACAGACCCCGCAGTAGGCATCGGAGACCTTGCGGTTTACATCCCGGAACCCTGCATGAAACTCGATACCCTGGTGGAGTACCGCGTTAACGGCGACGCCAAGATGGAACGTCGCCTTCGCCGCGCGGTTGAGTCCACCGGCCAGCGCTCGATGCGGTATCCCCAGATATGGCAAGACAATGCTACGCTCGCCGCCCAGGCCGGGCATGGTCTGCTCACGCAAAACCGTGAGTTGGACCTATCGAAGCTTCGCTACCTCGCGGTGGGAACCGAGACCAGTGTCGACCTCTCGAAGCCGGTTGCAGCCTATGTAGAGGGCATGCTGCAGAACGCAGGGCACGAAGTACCCGACTCGATCTCAACCTTTCAGGTGCAGCACGCCTGCGCCGGAGGAACCATCTCGATCATGAGCGTCGGCGCGCTTCTGCGAGCATCGGCGCGACAGGGCGAAACCGGAATCGTAATCTGCTCCGACATCGCTCGCTACGAAACCGCGACCACCGCCGAGATTACGCAAGGCGCCGGGGCGGTCGCGATGTTGATCGAGACCAATCCGCGCCTCGTTGAACTGGACATCTCCACGCAAGGGTACTGCTCGCGCGATGTCGACGATTTCTTCCGGCCGCTCGACTCGGTAACCGCCAAGGTCAAGGGCGGTTACTCGGTACAGTGCTACCACGAAGCGCTCGACGTGGCGTTTCGCGATCACTGTGAACGAACCGGAGAGGCGCCGCGCAAGGCGCTCGAGAACACCGACATGTTCGTGCTCCACATACCGTTCCAGAAGATGGCCTGGATCGCGATCCATCGCCTCTTGAGCGAGCATCTACACCTGCCGCCGGAGAAGATCGACGCCTTCTTGAGCGAGCGCGGATTTCACGCCGCCACCGACCCTGCCGCGCGTATCGGAAATATCTACTCGGGCGCGGCCTACCTCTCGCTCGCGTTTTATCTCAAGGATCGCTTCGAGACACTCGGCGACGAGATCGTCGGTAAGCGCATTCTGCTCGCGTCCTACGGTTCCGGTAACACCATGTCGGTCATGCGCGGACGCGTCGCCGCCGGCGCGCCCGAGGTCATCAAAAACTGGGACCTCAACGCACTGTGGAACCGCAGCTGCGAGGAGTCGTTCGAAACCTACGAGCGCTGGATCGAGGCTCCCCTGAAACCCGAGCGTTACAACGAGATTGTGTCGCAGGAGTCTGAGAAGATTCCGCACGGTTCGTTTTACCTATCCGGCATTCGAGACGACGGCTACCGTGAGTACGCCTTCAAGTAGCGATACCCCGAGCGGTCGCGGGGGCATCGGCGGCGTCTCCGGGGCCGACGAGACCCACGCACTCGGCGAGCGTAAGACGCAGCACCTCGAGATTTGTCTCGACGACACTCGCTACCGTGTGGAGACCGGAAGCTCAGGCCTAGAGCATCTCGGCTTCCTGCACCAGGCGCTTCCTGAGATATCCGACGACGAGATCGATACCGGTATCGAGTTTCTCGGTAAGCAGATTCGGCTCCCGCTGTTCATCTCGTCGATGACCGGCGGATCCGAGGCCGGCTACCGCGCCAACAAGGAGCTTGTGCGCGCCGCGCAGGCCACCGGCATTCCGGTCGGAATGGGCTCGATCCGCATTCTCTTTCGTAAACCCGAAGTCTTCGATCACTTTGCGTTCAAAAAGATTGCCCCGGACGTACCGATATTCGCAAACCTCGGCGGCGTGCAAACACGCGAGATGAAACACAGCGAGGTCTTCGAACTGCTCAAAAAGCTCGAGGTCGACGGCGTCGCGATCCACCTCAACCCGGGTCAAGAGCTCTTTCAGTCCGACGGCGACCGCGACTTCCGCGGCGTGTTCGACGGCATCCGCCGTTTTGTAGACGGCTGCCCGGTTCCGGTCATCGTGAAAGAGACCGGGTTCGGGATAGAGCCGCGCCTGGTCCGGCGCTTGATCGACGCCGGGGTGTCGTACATAGACCTCGCCGGCAGCGGCGGTACCAACTGGGTGCAGGTCGAGGCGTATCGCGCTACGCCGTCCGAGCGAGCCGCGGCCGAGGAGTTCCAGGACTGGGGCTACGGCACCGGCGTACTCCTCGGCGCGCTCGAGGGACAGCCCGAGACCGAGGGCCGCATACTGGCATCCGGTGGGCTGCGCACCGGGCTCGATATGGCGAAATCACTTGCAGTTGGAGCGCACGCGGCCGGGTACGCGCTTCCGTTTATCCGCGCGGTACACGAGGGTGGCGCCGAACAGGCGGTCGCGCTGGTGGAACGCTACGAGAAGGTGCTACGCACCGCAATGCTGTTGACCGGTTCCCGCACCGTCGCCGATCTGCGCAGCGGACGCCTGGTGCGCACCCCGGCCTTTCGCGAGTCTGTGCGTACCCTCCGCTCCGCGATCGCAGAGGAAGGCCACCGCGGCACAACGCCGGGAGCGTAACTGTGTCGAAGCTTCCGAGATCGTTTCGAAAGCAGAACGTTCGCGAGCGCAATCGCCTACTCGGCGAGCTACTGGAGCTGTCGAGCACCGAGCGTCGCGCGCTTATCGAGGACCCCGAGCTCCTCGATCTCGCCGATGTAATGGTCGAGAGCGCGGTGGGCTTCATGCCGCTCCCGCTCGGCGTCGCGACCGGGTTTCGGATAGACGGGCGCTCGGTCGATATCCCGATGGCCACCGAGGAACCGTCGGTTATTGCGGCGGCCGGGTACGCCGGTACGATCATCGCCCGCGCAGGCGGTTTCACCACATGGGCGGACGAGCCGCGTATGAGCGCGCAGGTCTTTCTCGAGCAGGTGCCGCCGGAGCGCGAGGCTGCGCTGCGCGCCGCTGAACCGCAGGTGGCGGAGGCGGTTGCCCCGCTGCTCGACTCGATGCGGCGCCGGGGCGGCGGCTTCCGCGGCTTGCGGGTGCGCCGCGTAGCAAGCGGGCCGGCGGCGCGGCGCGGTGTGGTGTGCGTGGAGCTCGAGATCGATGTGCGCGACGCGATGGGGGCCAACGTCCTCAACAGCGCCGCGGAAGCCGCCGCCCCGGTGATAGAGCGCGCCGCCGGAGCGCGCAGCGTAATCGCGATCCTGACCAACGCCGCGCGCGAGCGTAAAGCGGGTGCGTCGTTTCGAGTACCGTTGTCGAGGTTGCGCCGCGGTAAGCTCGGCGGCGCCGAGCTCGCGGAGCGTATCGTCGTCGCAAACGAGATCGCGCTCTCGGACCCCGAGCGCGCGGTCACGCACAACAAAGGAATCATGAACGGTATCACCGCGCTTGCGCTTGCAACCGCAAACGACACGCGCGCGCTCGAGGCTGCGGTGCACGCCTACGCTGCGCGCGACGGCGCATACCGGGCGCTCACCGAGTACCGCATAGAGGGCGATGCAGTCGTCGGTGAGCTCGCGGCGCCGCTCGCGTTCGGCACGGTCGGCGGCGCAACCGCGTTTCACCCCGCCGCGCGCGCCGCGCTCCGCCTGCTCGGCGATCCCGGCGCCACCGAGCTCGCGCGCATCGCCGCCGCGCTCGGGCTCGCACAGAACTTCGCAGCGGTGCTCGCTTTGGTTTCCGAAGGCATACAGGCCGGCCACATGCGCTTGCACGCCAACCGCTTGGCCTACAACGCCGGCGCCCGCGGAGAGGAGATTGCTCGGGTCGCGGAGCGCGTGGTAGAGCTCGGCAGCTTCAACGCCGAGACCGCGGCACGCGAACTGAGCGCGATAAGGAGCTCCCGATGAGCAGTTCCCTCGCGGACGATCTGGACGGCACGGCGGTCTCGTACACCGCCACGGCTCATCCGAGCCTCGCACTGGTGAAGTACTGGGGCAAGCTCCCCGGCGGGGTCAATCTGCCCGCGACCACGAGTATCGCGGTGACGCTCGACCAACTCTCTAGTCGCGTCACGGTACGCGCGGCCACGCGCGACCGCGTAACGCTCGACGGCGCCGAGGCGGCGGTCGAGCGGTTCACCCCGTTTTTTGACGCGGTTCGCGCTCGGCTCGAGAGCTCGGTTCGGTTTAGGGTCGAGAGCACCAACAACTTCCCGACCGCCGCCGGGCTCGCGAGTTCGTCGTCCGGCTTCGCCGCGCTCGCGCTCGCCTGCAGCGCCTGCGCCTCGCCCAACCGCACACCGCTTTCGCCGAGTGAGCTTTCGAAGCTCGCGCGCGTAGGCTCCGGTTCGGCCGCGCGTGCATTGTTCGGAGGATTCACGCGTTGGTCGCGCGGTGCCGTCGCGGCCGAGCAGCTTCACCCCGCCGAACACTGGCCGGAGCTCCGCGTGGTGGTGCTCAAGATGTCCGCCGCCGCGAAGGGTGTTTCTTCGCGAGAGGCGATGGAGCGAACGCGCCTTACCTCGCCGTACTTCGCACCGTGGGTCGAGAACAACGCGGCGCCGGCGCTCGAGGCCGAGCGCGCGCTTGCCGAGCGTGACCTCGAGCGGCTCGGAACGGTCGCTCGGCACAGCTATCTCCGCATGTTCGCGACGATGCTCGGCGCCGATCCCCCGGTGTTGTATTGGCTACCGGCGAGTGTGGCCGCTATCAAGCGCTGCGAGCAGCTACGGGGGGCAGGTGTTGCGGCATTCGAGACCATGGATGCCGGACCCCAGGTGAAGGTCCTCACCATCAAAGATCATCTCGAGGCGGTTCTCCCCGCGCTCGCGGAGGTGAGCGAGGTCTTCACGGTCTGCAGCCCGGGCCCCGACGCAGCGCTCGGCGGCTCACAGGAGAGCGCCCCGAAATGAGCGACGCGCTTGGCGGCGTGACTCAAGGGTCCGGTGTCCGTGTCGGCGCTCCGGGCAATCTACTGCTCTGCGGCGAGTATGCGGTTCTCGAACCCGGCGGGCTCGGTATCGCGTTAGCGGTGGCGCCGCGCGCGGTCGCCGAGATCGCCTCCCAGGCAGGACGCACCTCGCCCCGGACCGCGCGGCGTAGCCGCCCCGCGACGGGGCTGCAAATCACCTGCCGAACCGCACCGGGACGCCCGCCGGTGGTATATCGGCCCCGCGCCCAGTTGGAAGAGGCTACGCGCCTGCCCGCAACCTGCTTCAGCTACCTCGAGCGCGAGGGGCTCGTCTCGCAGCCACGCAACCTTGAGATTACGCTCGACACGCGCAGCTTTTTCGCTCCGAACGGTGAGAAACGCGGCTTCGGATCGAGCGCCGCCGCGACGGTCGCCTGTAGCGCGGCGTTGCTGACGGCCGAGGGTTACGCGCGGGCGCGCGTTCGCGAGCTCCTACTTGAGCACGCGGTCGCGATCCACCGCGAGTTCCAGGGCGGCCGCGGCAGCGGCTACGACGTGCTGATCTCAACGCTCGGCGGCGCGGCGTTATTCCGCGGCGGCCCCGCGCCGCACGCCGAACCGATAACGGCTCCCTGGCTGCACCACGCGTTCATCGCGTTCGCGAGCGAGAGCGTGGCCACATCCGGGGCGGTACGCCGCTACGAGCGCTGGAAACTGGCGAGCCCGGAAGCCGCCCGCAACTTCCTCGAGCGCTCTAATGCGCTCGTCACCGAACTCGCCGGCGCGCGGTCGCGCGGCCACGCGCTTACCGTCATCGCTCACCTCGCGGAACTCGGCGTTGAACTCGGCCGGCAGATCGAGGTTCCGGCGGAGCCTCCGAGCGAGATGCGTGGTCGAGTAGCGGCGCGCCTCGGACCCACGGTCGGCAAGGCGCTCGGCGCCGGCAACGAGCTCGTCCTCTGTTTACCTAGCGCTGAACCACCGCCTCGGCTTGCCGAGCGCGACCGTGATACGATACAACCATTGCAACCGGCATTCGAGGGAGTATCGTGGAGCACAGCGAGCGAACACAATCCGAGTTTCGGAGGCTCGACGGGGTAGCCCGAGGTAAGCTTCTGTTGTTCGGCGAGCACGCCGCGGTATACGGCTATCCGGCGATCGGAACGGCGCTACCGCTCGAGACCCGTGCGCGCTTTCGTGATCGCTCCGGCCGGCTCCTCCCACAGACCTCCTCCGAGATAGCGACAGCGCCCGACAGCGCCGCGAATCACCTCTCGGAGCTACGCTTCGATCTCAACTCGCTCGCCCCGCTGGACCGGCTTCCGGTTCGCGCGGCGCTCTGGCGCCTACTCGGGGTCCTGCGCGCAAGACCGAGCACGTGCTTAGCGCTTGGGCCCGTGATGCTCGAGCTCGAGTCGCAGGTACCGCGCTCGGTGGGGCTTGGCTCATCGGCCGCGGTCTGTGCGGCAATCGCGGCGGCGGCGCTGCCCACCCTTTCGCCGCGGGAGCGCTGGGTGGCGGCAAACGAGCTCGAGCGGCAGTTTCACGGTACCCCTTCCGGGATCGACACCGGGCTCGCGACGCTCGGCGGCACGCTCGCGTTTCAGTTTCGCGGCGACGGCCTTCCGGACGCCGCTCCGGTCGCGCTTCCTGCCGGTTACCTCGTCGTGGCGGCCGTTCCGCGTGAGAGCTCAACCAAAGAGCTCATCGCCGGGCTCCGCAGGCGCATCGAAGCCTCCGGCGAGACCCCGAAGCAGGCCTTAGCCCCGCTTGGCGAGATCGCGAACGAGGTTGTCCGCAGCCTCGCCGATACCCCCGCGGTCACGATCGCGACGCTCGCGCGCCACGCCGAGCGCGCGCACGCGGTTCTGCGAAGCTGGGGCCTCAGCAACGAACTGCTCGACGCGGCACTCGAGCGCGGCCGGGCCGCCGGCGCGCTCGGCGGCAAACTGAGCGGGGCCGGGGGCGGCGGCGCGTTCTACTTGTTGTTCGCCGACCGCGAACGCGCCGAGCGAGGCAGCGAAGCGCTCGAGGCCTTCTTGCGACCGCGACTTGGCCCGGATCGCATGACCGGCCTGCCCCTTATCGTCTCCACCTCCGCCGCCCCCGGCAACACCACGAGCAACACCACGAGCAACACCGAACGCACCCCCGGGAGCGCAGTATGACTCGCGCGGTTGCGGTGCTCGCGCTCGCCTGCATGGGCTGCGCGGCAACGCCTCCGGGCGCCGCGGGCCAAGTATTCGACGATCACGCTGCCGAGGAGCTCCGCGCCACGCTTCCGCCGCTCGGTGAGGAGTTATCGGCACGCACCCGCGCGCTCGCCGAGGCCTACCGGCGCCACTATCCGCCTGTGATCGATGCTTCGTGGAGCATCGGCACGATAGACGCCGGGCAGTATCGGGTAGCGCTACAACTGTTTGTGGCCGCCGATACCCCACGCGGGGTCGCGGTGCTGCTGCACGGGTATCTCGACCATGTAGCGCTCAACCGAAGCGCCGTCTCTGCGCTGCTTGAGCAGGGCTTCGCGGTTGTAGCGTTCGATATGCCGGGCCACGGTCTTTCGGATGGAGCTCGAGGGGAGATCGATGCGTTTCGCAGCTACGCCACGGTGCTCGACCGCGCCGTTACCACAGGCCGCCGCGAGCTGTCGAAGATGATTGAGCACAACCCCGGCGGCCCGCACAACCCCGGCGACCCGCACAACTCCGCCGAGGTAGACGGGCTCTCGCTTGTGGGGGTTGGGCACAGCACCGGAGCGGCGGTTTTCCTCGAGTATCTCGAGCGCTTTCCCGAGTCCGAGCATACCTACGACGCTCTGGTGTTCGCGGCTCCGCTGGTGCGCACCTGGCTATGGCCGCTCTCGAGACTCGGAATACGCATCGCAAGCCCATTCCTCGAGAACGTGGGGCGCAGGATAGATGCGGCAAGCTCCAACCCCGAGTACGTCGAGCTCGCAAAAGAGCGTGACCCGCTCGGCGTATACCGCGTACCGCTCAGCTGGGCCGAGGCCTACCTGCGCTGGGAGGAGGACACCCCACACTACGGCCGTTATGACGTGCCGCTGCTCCTGCTGCAGGCTCAGGACGACACCGTGGTCGATAACGCCTACAACCGCCGCTTCCTCCGCGAGCGTTTCGAGTTGCTACGGGAGCTCGAGATCGAGAACGCTCGCCACGCGCTGTTTAACGAACCGCCGGAGTTGCGCGGCACGGCCTTCGACGCCGTCGCGGAGTTCCTCGATTCGTTCGCGGCGGGTGGTGAACCGTGAAGCGCTTACGGTTTCTGTTCGTTGAAACCTTCTACGGCGGGTCGCATCGGGCGTTCGCCGACGCGGTTGTGCGGCACTCGCGCCACGAGATAGATCTCGTCACGCTCCCGGATCGACACTGGCGCCGTCGGCTGCAGATCGCGGCATGGCAGGTCGCGGAGCGCATCACCAACCTCGAGGCATACGACGGGTTGCTCGTGACCGACCTCGTGGACCTCAGCGAGTTGCGCGGGGTGCTCGCACGGCGCGCAACGCTACCGCCGGTGATGCTGTATATGCACGAAAGCCAGATGACCTATCCGCCGACGCAGCGCCGAACACCGCCGCGGGAGCTCTTGCTGCTCGAGCTCAAGAACATCGCCTCGGCCGAGCGTGTGCTTTTCAACTCGCGAAGCCATCGTGATACCTTTGCCGAAGCCGCGCGCGCGTTCCTCGCCACCTACCGCACAGCCGACACCATCGCTCCGCCCGCCGCGATCGAGGCCGCGGTAGAGACCGCGAAGACCGCACCGGTGCATTATCCGGGCGCCGAACGCTGCCCGCGAGGTAATCGCGCGCCGTTATCTGCGCAAGCAGAGTCCGATGAAGCACCGCTCATCATCTGGAACCATCGCTGGGAGTACGACAAAGACCCCGAGAGCTTCTTTCGGGCGCTGCCGGCGCTTGCGCGCGACGGGGTCGCATTCCGGGTGGCGATCCTCGGCGAGGAGTCGCGGATCATGCGACCACGCTTCGAGGCGGCCGCCGCCGAGCTGGGAGACCGTGTGGTTCATCTCGGATACGCCGAGTCGAGCGCTGCGTACCGCCATTTTCTCGAAAGCGGAGATCTGGTGGTGAGCACCGCCATTCAGGAGAACTTCGGGATAGCGGTCTGCGAGGCGGTGTTGTGCGGCTGCGTGCCGGTGCTACCGCGGCGGCTATCGTACCCCGAACTCGTCCCGGAGCAGTATCACGAGCGTTGCCTCTACGACGACGAGCCCGGTCTATATCGACGCATTCGCGAATTGCTTTCGCTGCGCCCTTCGCACCGGAAAACCCTCGCCGCCGAGCTGCAGCGCGCGTTTCAGAGGTTTGAGCGCGGCCGGCTCGCGCCGCAGCTCGACCGCGAGCTCGACCGCCTCGCCGCGTCACGCTGAGTATCGATCGATAGCGGGCTCAACTCTCTATGCCGTTGAGCTCGGCAAGCACCTTGTACAGCCCTTGCGTACCGAGTTCCTCGAGGCCCTGTGCACTCGCCGCTTTGTAGAACTCGTGCGCCATCGCAAGCCCCGGGAGCGAAAGCTGCATCCGCTGGGTCTCGGCGAGCGCGATGCCCATATCTTTAATGAAGTGTTTGATCATAAACCCGGGGTCGTAGTCGCGCTTTGCGATTCGCGGGCCGAGATTGTTGATAGACCACGATGAGGCCGCGCCGCTACCTACTACCTGTATAACCTGCTCGGGATCGAGACCGGCTCGGTAGGCGTACAGCAAGGCCTCGACGGTTCCAACCACGCTGGACGCGACCAAGATCTGATTGCACATCTTGGTGTGTTGTCCACGTCCGGGGCCGCCGAGCAACGCGATGTTCTTTCCCATCTGCTCGAACAGCGGCAACACGCGATCGAACGCCGCTTGATCTCCGCCGCACATGATCGCGAGCGTGGCGTTGCGCGCGCCGGTATCGCCACCGGAAACCGGGGCATCGAGCGCCGTAACGCCGCGCGACGAGGCCTCTGCCGCGATCTCCTCGGCGAGCGCCGGCTCCGAGGTCGTCATATCGACAATAATACTTCCCGAGCGCGCCCCGGCGAGCACGCCGTCGGCGCCAAGGACAACCTCGCGCACGTCGCGCGGGTAGCCCACGATCGTGAAGATGCAGTCGCTTCGCTCGGCAACCTCGCGCGGGGTATCGCACCAGGTCGCCCCAACCGCGATAAGGTCCTCGGCCTTTTCGCGTGTGCGGTTGTACACCGAGACGGTGTAGCCGGCCTCAATCAAATGACCGCACATGCTCTTTCCCATGATCCCTGTGCCGATCCATCCAATCTGTTTCATTCTCACTGCCTCCAGGATTGTACCGTTAGCTCTCAGATTTAGCTCTCGGATTGCCGGGGCTGCAAGCCGCCGGGAGCTTGCGTGCCCGGAGCTCGAGCGTTACACTCAAACCAGACCTTACCGGTAACCGACGCAATTCTCGCATGAATCACGTTATGCGTCGAGTTAGTCGGGTTACCAGAAGGAGACAGTATGCGGAACCCCGCGCGGCTCTATGAACGCCAGGCGTTGCTCTCGGCGGCCGAGACTCCGGCCGTTTTCAAGACGGCCGGAACACTCGCGGTGGCTACTGCGCTCCTAAGTGCCGCCGTTCTGCTTCTGCGCTACGGCGATCAAGCCGAGATCTGGGCGCTCTTGGTCCAGACGGCCTCGCTGACCGCCGTCGCCGCGCTCGGCGGTATCCTCCTCAGGCTCGAGCAACACTTGCAGATTCGCTACGAGCGTGTTCCGACGGTGTTGTTTTTCCCCGCGGTATTCGTAGCCTTCGCGGCGGGACTTGCGGTTGTATACCCCGGCGCCCCGTCGTATCTGGAAACGCGCCGATTGACAACGATCTCGCCGGTGATGCCGGTGATCGTGCTGACGGTCTTGACCGCGCTATACGGGGGTGCGTATCGGGCGGCCTTCTTCGCTCTGCTGCCGCGCCTCACGCACACCGATTACATCCGGTACCTCTCGAGCCCGCAGTTTGCCGATCAGTTCCGCATCTACTGGGACGCGGCGGTGCGATACGGCGACCCGGTTTCGCTGATGATGATCCGCAGCGTTCCGCGCTCGGGCAACACCCCGTCGGACCTCGATACCGCCGCCCGCGAGCTCGAGCGCAGCATTCGGCCGCACCTACGAAGATCCGACCGTTGCGGGCGCTACGCGCGCGACACCGTCTGGGTGGTGTTTGCTCGTACCAACGCGGCGCTCGCCGAGATACCGGTACGCCGCATCCTCGAGTCGATCAGGCGTGACGACCAGCTGCAGCGACGGCTCGAACACTGCAACGCGCTCGCTCGCTGCGGCGTAGCCTCGTACCAGCGGCGCATGCAGTCGCCCCAAGACCTCGCCGATGCTGCGCTCGCAGCGGTGCAGGAAGCGACGAGGAAGGAACGCGAGCTACAGTTCCACAAGTAGCGAACCGACCCTGCGTTGACAGCCGCCACGGCTCTCCGTACGATGGCGGGATAATGCGGAAGATTCGAGTTCTCGCAGTGGTTGCGGTTGTAAGCGTTGTCCTCGCGGCGTGTGCCGATGAGGAATCTAGACGGATCGTCGTCTGGACCGATATACCCGAGGTAGCCGCATATCTCGAGTTGTTCAACTCATACCAGCAGTCGTACCGGGCCGAGCTACAGTACCGCGAAGCGCCCGGGGAGCAGCTCAGACGCGCCGAGGACCAACCCGATATCGTGATTACCCGGCACCTCTCAAACCGCGAGACCGCGGAACGGATGCGCTCGCTCGAACGCGTATTGTCCCCCAACCGAGTTGATCCGGAGGCGTTCTATACCGAGTTGCTCGAACGCGGTTCGTTCGACGGCACACAGCGATTCTTGCCGATCTCGTTCGACCTGCCGACCATCATGTTCCACCGCGATCACGAGATAGACCTCAGCTCATTCGGCATTAGCGCTTCGGAGCTTCAACAACACGGCAGGGCGTTTAATGAGCGTTCCGGCGAGCGCTTCATTAATATGGGGTTCTCCCCGAAATGGAGCAACCGGTTTTTGTACGTGTTTGCGCAGACGCACGGCGCACGTTTTCGCGAGCAAGAGGATGAAATGCCGGCTTGGGAGACCGAGCGCCTGGAGGACGCACTCGAAGCGCTGGTTTCGTGGGACGAAGAGTACAACGAGAGCGCCGAAGAGGTTGTTCGGTTTCACGACCGCTACCTCTACGACCCCGAGGCCCAACTGCTGTTGCGAAACCGCATTGGGTTTGCGTATATCGATGCCGGTGAGTTTTTCGCGATGCGTGAGTCGCAACGCGAACTTCTCGAGTTCCGTTGGTATACCGACAACAGCGACGGCACCTCGGTTCCGGCGCTCGACGGGCCGGTATCGCTCGGAGTTCCCACCACCGCGGCAAACCGCAGCGGCGCGGAAGCGTTCATCGAATGGTTCTACCGCACCGAAACGCAGGAGCTCTTGCTACAGGACTTGCAACGGAAACGCATGCAATCGTTCGGCATTCTCGGCGGATTCTCAGCGCTGCGCAGGGTAAACGAGGAGCTGTTTCCGCGTTACTACCCTGAGCTTCTTGGACGCGTTCCGGAGGAACGCTTCTTACGCTTTCCGGAGCGCCAAGCGGTCTACTGGGCCGACCTGCGCTCCGAGGTGATCGAGCCCTGGCTCGGCAGGCGCGTCTCGGCCGAAGGCGCCGAAGAAAGCCTCCATGAGCGTTTGCGGGTTTGGCTGCTTCGCCGCGGAGACTAACCCCGGCGAGACGGTGAGCGGTCGCGGAAACCACCACGAGCCGCCCACAGCGACTCGCATTCATCCATTACAGCCAATAATCCACAACGCCAAAAGATTGACAGCTTTCTGAATCTCCCGTAGTATATATGCCACTATAAAATAACTCTGTTACGGAGGTTTCAGATGGCAACGGTTGAACTGAGAAAGATCAGTAAGGTCTTTGAAGGCAACGTGACCGCGGTAAACGAGGCAGACTTCACGATTCAAGACAAAGAGTTCGTGGTTCTCGTCGGTCCGTCCGGTTGCGGCAAGAGCACCACGCTCCGCATGGTTGCAGGGCTCGAGGACATCACCAGCGGCGAGCTGTACATAGACGGCAAGCTCGTCAACGACGTTCCCCCAAAAGATCGCGACATCGCAATGGTGTTCCAGAACTACGCGTTGTACCCGCACATGACGGTGTACGACAACATGGCGTTCGGTCTCAAGATCCGCAAGTTCCAGAAAGAGGAGATCAAGAAGCGCGTCGATGAGGCCGCCCGCATCCTCGACATTCAACAGCTGCTTGAACGCAAGCCGAAGGCACTCTCCGGTGGTCAGCGCCAACGCGTGGCGGTCGGTCGCGCCATCGTGCGTCACCCCAAGGTCTTCCTGTTCGATGAACCGCTTTCAAATCTCGACGCAAAGCTGCGTGTGCAGATGCGCGCCGAGATCTCGTCGCTGCACCATCGCCTACAAGCTACTTTGATCTACGTCACCCACGACCAGGTAGAAGCCATGACGATGGGCGATAAAATCGTGGTCATGAAGGACGGCCTCATTCAGCAGATCGGCGCTCCACTCGATCTCTACAACAAACCGATCAATCGCTTCGTCGCGGGCTTCATCGGCTCGCCGCCCATGAACTTCATGACGGTCGCCATCACCGAAGAAGGCAAGAGCATCGTCGCCGATGAGGGCAACTTCAAGCGTATCCTCGACGGCAAGCAGGCCGAGATCGCAAAGCCCTACGTAGGTCGCCAGATGGTGCTCGGTATCCGCCCCGAGGATATGAAGTACGACATGAACGCCAAGGAAGGCACCTACATTAACGGCACGGTAGACGTTGTGGAGCCGCTCGGCGCCGAGATTCACATCTACGTCAACACCGGCAGCCACCAGATCGTGGCGCGCCTCGCGCCCGATGTAACGATCAAGGTCGGCGACAACGTCAAACTCTTGCTGCCGCTCGAGAAAACCGTTCTGTTCGATATCGAGACCGAGCAGGCGCTCTCGGTGCAGGCCGGGATAAAGCAGTAGCCCGGTCGAGCACCGACGGGGCTCTTAATCGATATGGGGCAAGTCTTGCCACAGGGGCGAGCCGTGTCGGCTCGCCTTTTTTGTCACACATCTGCGCGCACCCGGCTTGTCTCATGCACAACCATCGCCTACACTGGATCGCATGCAGACATCTAACACCGCGTTGCGCGACGAGCTGATCGACGCGTTAAACGACGTCGTTACACGCAGCGAAAACGCCTACCTGCAGCTTGGGCGCCGTTTCCCGGAACTACTGCGCGAGATGCGAGCCGGGCTCGAGCATTCGCGTTCAACCATCGCAAGCCTCGAGGCTTCAGGTTCCGGTCGCGGTGTTGCAGCAACCGGCGACGCGAATCGCTCGTTGACCGATACCCTCAACCACGCCCAGAAACGGATCGGCGAAACGGTCGGCTCGTTCGAGGAACTCCACAGCTCCGACGACCAACTACTCGAGCGTCTGCGCTCGCAGCTCGACCATCTCTCGGCGCTCGATAGCGACATCGCCGAGATCAAGGACGACTCGATCGAGATGGAGCTCGTCTCACTGAACGCAATGACGGTAGCGTTGAAATCCGGCACCGCCGGGCGCGCGTTCTCCTACATCACCGAGGAACTGAAACGAATCTCGGAAAGCACGATTAGACTGACCGAGGAAATTACGCGTCGTGGCACGGGGCTGCACGAGACCTTTCAACAGTTTCGCGACTCGCTGCAAAACACGTCCGAGTTTCAAGATCGTCTATCGACCCAGATGCGCGAACGGCTCGAGCGAAGTTTCACCGAGCTGCGCGACGGTGTTAACCGGGTCGTTGAGGCGGTGCGGGGCATACACGCACGGGCCGAAGAGGTCACACAACCGCTGAACCGCATCATGGAGGAGATACAGCTACACGACGTTATCAAGCAGTCGATCGATCACGTTATTATCTCGCTGAGGGAACTCTCGGAGGTTACCGACGAACAAGACGAGCGCAAGCTTCTCGACGAGCTTCGCTTCTTGCAGTTGCTGCCGGAACTCTGCGGTGAGCTGCTCGACGACGTCGCCGGCAAGCTCGAGGGTAGCGTATCGGTATTCCGCGAGCAGATTTCAACCTGCCGCAGCGCGATCGAGGCCGCCGAGCGCGACAGAGAGACCTTTGTCGGGAGCACGTCCTCGCAAGACGGTCTCGATCTGCACGCCCTCTACCAAGACTCCTCGGAACTGATCGAGCAGCTCTTAAGCGACCTCGGGAGCTCGTTGAAGATGAAGGATCAGGTCACCGCCGAGTCCAAGCGTTTGCTACGCGATGTTGGGTTGCTCGAAGACGATTTCGAGACCTTTACCCGCATTATCACGCGCTTTCGCAGCATAGATGTGGCGTCAAGAATAGAGGTTGCGAAGCAGCACGTACTGCAGCAGATGTCCGATACGGTCGGCCGGATGAACAGCCTCACCAAAAAGATCGAGCGCGACGTCGACCGCTCGTTGCAGGCCACCAAGCGCTTCATCTCCGAGACCAGTGAGCTGCTTCGCGAACACCAAGCCGCCTCCGGCGCCGAGCAACGGTTGGTGCGTGATTTTCAATCCGATATCAAACAAGACTACGCTCGGTTGTACGAAGCCGAACGCGAGTTGCTCGATACGCTCACCGGCTTCACGGTCTTCACCGGTCGCTTCATGAGTCTCTTCGATGAAGCCGGGAAAGACCTCGATAACCTCGAGTCGTTGCTCGCTGAGCTGCGACGCATAAAGGACAAGACCGGCGAGGTTCGCGAGCGCGCTACCGCCCAAATGCAGCCGCTGCTCCAAAAATACGGAGCCGATGATTGGCAAATTGGTAACCAGCGCTTGCAGGCAATCATCGAACGGTTTACTATCTTCACTCATAAGGTAACCGCCGGTGAGCTCGCCGGATTTGAGGTCGAAGGCGGCGTCGGCTCGGGTGAGGTAACACTTTTCTGAGCCGGTTCAGAACATAAAGGATCAGAAGACAAAAACGGTGTATCGCCACTACAGCAACAAGTTTGAACGCGAGATCGTGATCATCCACCCGGGTGAGTATTTCGCGTCAAAAGACGATCTTATTATCTCAACGGTCCTCGGCAGTTGCGTAGCAGTTGCGTTCTACGACCGCAGCGCCGGCGTCGGCGGGCTCAATCATTTCATGCTCGCCGGCGACAACAACTCCGGGTCGATCATGAGCGAAACCGGCCGCTACGGGATGCATGCCATGGAGCTGGTGATCAACGCGATGCTGAAGCTCGGGGCGCGGCGCAACACTCTGCGTGCTAAGGTGTTCGGCGGCGCCCACGTACTACGCACCAGCCCCGACGGCGAGGCCACCATTCCGCGCAGTAACGTGGCGTTCGCGATGAACTACCTCGAGACCGAGAATATCGAGATCGAGTCGTCGGATGTAGGCGGCACGGCCGGCCGCAAAATCCTGTTCTTCCCGACGAGCACCCGCGTACTGTTGAAACGCATTACCGGCGCCCTGATCACAGACGTCGAGCGCGAGGAGAAACAGTACCTCGAGCAGATCAAGAAGCCGAAGAAACCGGCCGGAGACGAGGTCACCCTGTTTTAGTCCGGCTCGGAAAGAACGGCGCGAAGATGCCGCAGCGTATGCAACCGCTCCGTCAAGACCGGCCCGTCGCGCGCGACAGCGCGCATCACCCCCACCGATGCTTCGGCGTGACTTTCGGGGGCAACCGCGGTTTGCTGCGACGGCGGCTGCACCACGTAGCGACTCAGCACCCCGAGCCGATGAAGCGAGCGCTCGAGGCGCTCGGCCGGCTCGTGTAGTTCGTCCAACAACGCGTGGACCTCGTTGCGCACGCCTTCGTCATCGCTCAAAGGAGCCCGCCCCACCCGCTCGGCACGCATCCAGGCGTACCACGTCTCGCGTAGCTCGAGGAGCTCGCGATACATTCTCTCGAACTCCGCGCGCGCTCGGTGGTACTCGGTCTCCTCGTTTGAAATCAGCTCAACCACTCGCTCGGCTGCATCCCGACGGGCGTCGTCGCGACGCCCGTCGGCCCCTCCAAGCTCGGCCGCGAGGTGGTTTCGGAACCCACGGTCCGCTCGGTACTCCACCATGCGGCCCCGCCCCGCGAGCCGCTGCTGTCCGGCCGGCCGGTCGGGCTCGGCAGGCCCGATAACGCGGGCCCAACCCCGGTTGGCCCAAACCAGTACCGCGCCGTTCGGCAGCTTCTCTACGCCGCCCTCCCCGTCCTGCACGCGCACCGTTACCGCTCCCGCTCCGACCGCGATCTCGGCCGCTTCGCGGGCGCGCGGCTCGTCTTCGCGGACGTCGGCGGGC
>Ga0207421_10001951_pt1 | contig 26019 bp, 21 predicted proteins | sample SodLakKL_010_SED_4_FD_187542 | JGI IMG/M metagenome (GOLD analysis project Ga0207421, IMG submission 187542) | Alkaline sediment microbial communities from Lake Tanatar, Kulunda Steppe, Russia - 8KL_010_SED (SPAdes) (version 2) | ecosystem: Environmental > Aquatic > Non-marine Saline and... | reverse complement strand
TCCGCGAGCTTGCGGCAGGCTCCGCCGAGCGCACCCGGCTCGTCGGGGAGCGGGACGACCACGACGCGCCGCGCCGCAGCGACCTCGATGCCGGCGGCCTGGAGCACCTCCAGCGCCTCGTCGGCCTTGTCGACCAGGATGTGGACGATGCCGCGTCCCTTGCCCGTGAAGGCACTGATCGCCTCGATGTTGATGCCGGCCTCGCCGAGCAACTCCCCCAGGCTCGCCACCACGCCGGGCGCATCCTCGGGGACGATGACCAGATCTTTGCGCACGACGAACTCCTCAACGGGGAACCCGGACGATAGTCCGGCGCCGGACGATCCGTGGAGGTGGAGACGGTCGTTCCGGGACGGTGACTCGCGTTGCTACACTCTTGACCGCTCGCTGCTCTGGCGTGCGCCTTCCGGGGTAGCTCAGTTGGCAGAGCGTTCGACTGTTAATCGATAGGTCGCCGGTTCGAGCCCGGCCCCCGGAGCCATCACCGACCGCCCTGCGCGGCGCCGGTCGTCAGCCACCGTCGCGTGGGCATGTCGCCACGCCGCTCGGCGTGGCCGCACCCCGCCACGAGCGCCCCGTCCTGGGTGGTCGTGGTCTCGCGTCACCCCGAGGCCACCCGGTGGTGGGCACGCCGCGGCAGTGGACCGTTCAGCGGGTCAGCACCAACTTGCCGAACACCTCGCCGTCCACCATCCGCTCGAACGCCGTGCGTGCCTCGGTCATCGGCATCACGTCGTCGATCAGTGGGCGGACACCGGTCGCCCCCAGCATCCGGACCAGCTTGACCAGTTCGTCGCGGGTCCCCATCGTCGAGCCGACGATGCGTAGTTGCTTGAAAAACACCCGGGCGAGGTCGGCCGGGGGGTTCATCCCCGAGGTGGCGCCGGCCACCACGATGACCCCGCCGGGTTCGAGTGCGCGCAGTGAGTGCGCCCAGGTCGCCTCGCCCACGGTCTCCACGACCGCGTCCACCCGAGCCGGGAGCCGCTCGCCGGAGCCCACCGTGACGTGCGCGCCGAGCTCGCGTGCGCGTTCGAGCTTCTGCTCGTCGCGGCTGGTGACCGAGACGTGCAGGCCCGCCGCCCGCGCCAGGCGGATCGCCGCGGTCGACACCCCACCGCCGGCCCCCTGGATCAGTACCCGCTGTCCCGGCCGCAGCTCGGCGCGCGTGAACAGCATCCGGTACGCGGTCAGCCAGGCGGTCGGCAGACAGGCGGCCTCCTCGAAGCTGAGCTCGGCGGGCTTGTCCACCAGGTTGCGCGCGGGGACCGCGACCCGGTCGGCGAAAGTCCCGTCATAGCGTTCCGAGAGGATGGAGAACCCGCCGGTGAGCGTCTCGTCCATCCCGTCGGGGTCGGCGATCACGCCGTGCACGATGACCTCCCGGCCATCCGCAGCCACCCCCGCGGCGTCGCAGCCGAGCACGACCGGCAACCGCTCCGGGTCGATACCCACCCCACGCAACGTCCACACGTCGTGGTGGTTGAGCGCAGCGGCGCGGACCTCGACGACCTCCCAACCGGCGGGAGGGTCCGGATCCGGGTGCTCCCCGAGGGTTAGGCCCGCGAGCGGGTCATCGGGTGTGGCGGCGGCAGCGGTGATGGCGAACATGGCGACACCCTAGCTAGGTCGGGCACCTCCGTGCGCCGCCCGCTCATCCGCCAGGTGGCACCTCGGACCCGACGCCGCCGGCGCGGTGCCGTCGATGGCGCCTTCGACCAGCCGGGCGGCCAGCTCGGGGCCGAGCTGGGCTGCCTCTGCGGCCAGACGACGAGCGGCGAGCGGTGCGTCCGGGTCGGCCAGGTGACGGATCACCGACCAGCGCAGGCGCGCCGGGCCGAGCGAGCGCAAGGGCAGCACCCGGCCCGCGCCGGCGTCGCGGAGCCGGGCCGCACCCTCGCGCTGGTCGCCCTGCAGCGGGATCACGACCATGGGCACCCCCGCCACCGCGGCCTTGGACATGAACCCGGCGCCGCCGAACCCCACCGCCAAGGAGGCCTGGGCCAGCAGGGGGGCGTGCGGTCCACGGCCGACCGTCACGCGGTGGCTCTGTCGTTCCGGGAGCAGGCTCGAGGTGACCACCAGCCGCAGGTCGGTCCGGGCCAGGGCACGGATCGCCACGGAGCCGAGCTCCCGGTCGACGTCGGTGGCCGTGGAGTCGGTGACCACGACCAGCGGCACCTCGTCCGGTGGCACGGCCAGTGGTGGCAGCTCCGGGTCCAGCGCCAGGGGTCCGACCACGTGGGCGTCCGCGGGCCAGCTCCGCCGGGGGCGTTCGAGTCCGGGCAGGGTGCCGATCAGTCGCAGGAGGGCAGGGGCGACCGTCGTGAGCCCGATACCGGCCACCGCGGTGGCGGCCTGGGCCGCGCCGAGGGCGAGTGATCGGCGTTGGAGTGCGACGATCCGGCGGTCGTCGGCCCGACGGATCGCCGAGCGTGCCGGCCGTCGGCCGAGGCCGACCGGTGGAAGATCGTCGGCGGGATCATCCAGATGGTGCGGGATCAACTCCACCCACGGGATGTCCAGGAGCTGCGCCGCGAACGCACCACACCGCGTCAAGGTGTCGGCCACGACCACCTCGGGGCGCCAGCCCCGGAGCGTCTCGGCCAGCGGCACCGCCATGGCGGCGGCCCGGGTCCAGATGCGATGACCGAGATCGTGGTCCCCGGGGCTCGGTCCGAGCAGCGGCAGCCGCTCCGCGTGCAGCCCGACGCTGGCGGCGGTCACGTCGTGGCCGTCACCGGTGAAGAACCGGACGGCGTGCCCGCGTGCCTGCAGCGCCGCCGCGACACCCAAGGCCGGCAGCGCGTGGCCCGCATCCGGGCCGGCAACCACCGCGATCCTCGCCACGTGTCATCTCCAGCTCGTATCCGGGGTCACCATCGGCAGCATCCGGCCGGGTCCGCCCCCCCTGGCCGGGTCGGCCCTGGCCACTGCCTGGGAACCGAGGCTCAGAACGCGACATCCGCCGGATCGGCCTCGGGTCGGAGGAGAGCCTCGCACCATCCGGCGACGCGTGCAGCGACTTCGGCGTCGGCGATCCGCACGAGCGCCTCGAGCGCCTCGTCATCGGTCGCGTGACGCCACCGGGTGAACGCGATCTGTTCGGTGCCGATCCCGAGCGCCGACGCCCACCGGTGACGAGCGACGTCCCCCGCAACGGCCCTGCCCAGACGCAGCACCACACGCACGTCCCCGGGCTCGATCCCGGCATGCTCCGTCAGCCAGGCGCACGCGCGAGCGGCGAGTTCCGGGCGCTCGGTCTGGAAACTGATCGCGTGCCGGTCGAGCGTGGCGAACCCCGCCATCAACCCCACGCCGGCCGCGAAGTCCGCCGCCCTCGACAGGCGGCGGTGCCCATCGGCGACGGCGTCCCGGCGCACGGCGCTCAACCGAGGATCGGTCGCGCCGGGCGCCTGGTCGGACCCCGTCGGGCCTGCGGGGGCCGCCAGCACCGCCGCCGCCCTGGCCGCGGCCGAGCCACGCCGTCCGGAGGGACGGGTGGTGACGTCGTCGGCCCATGCCCGGACCAGCAACTCGTCCACCCCCAGCTGCCGGGCGATGTCGGCGACATCCGCGCCGGCGCGTCGCAGGGCGCGGGCCCGGGCCGGTCGGGTGTCGGCGGGATCCTGCTCGTCGGCGCCGGCCACGACCGAGAGCTCGGGCAGCGCTGCCGGGGCGACCGTGCGTCGCGCCCGTGCGGTCAACGCGAAACCGATCGGTCGATCGGCTTCGTCGTCGAACGGCAACGGCGCCGTGGGTGGCGGCTCGAAGGGCAAGCGGACCTGTTCGGGTGGGTCGGGGTCGGGTGGGTCGGGGTCGGGTGGGTCGGGGTCCCCGGGAGCCACCGCCGCACCCGGGTCACGATCGTTGCGCATCATCTCATCCATGACCCGATCGTAAAGAGGGGGTGTGACATGCACGTCGGTGTCGCGGCGTGGCGGCGTCGCCCTCCGGGGCGGTTCAGGCGCCTGCAGCGACGCCGGCGCCTGCAGCGACGCCGGCGCCTGCGGCGGCTCAGGCGTCGAGGTAGCCCTCGAGCGGCGCCGAGTGCGATGGGCTGCGCAGCTTGGCCAGGGCCTTGGCCTCGATCTGCCGGATGCGTTCGCGGGTGAGCCCCAGTTCGGACCCCACCTGCTCCAGGGTGTGGGGCGCCTCGCCCTGGAGACCGAAGCGTCGCGCGATCACGATCCGTTCCCGCGGCTTGAGCTGCTCGAGGACGTTGGCCACATGTTGGCGCAGCAACAGACCCGCGGCCGCCTCCAGCGGCACGACCGCCCGGTCGTCCTCGATCAACTCCCCCATCGAGCCGTCCCCGTCCTCACCGATCGGTGCGTCCAGCGAGGTGGGATCGACCGCCAGCTGACGGAACTCCTCCAACCGTTCGACCGGCAACCCGACCGCGCGCGCGACCTCCTCGATGGACGGCTCCCGCCCGAGCGTCTGCACCAGCGAGCGCTCCACCCGCCGGATCTTGTTCATCATCTCGACCAGGTGCACCGGGATCCGGATCGTTCGGGACTGGTCGGCGATCGACCGGCTGATCATCTGCCGGATCCACCAGGTCGCGTAGGTCGAGAACTTGTAGCCGCGCCGATGGTCGAACTTGTCGACGGCCCGCATCAGGCCGATGTTGCCCTCCTGGATCAGGTCCGGGAACTGCAACCCGCCTCCCAGGTAGCGCTTCGCGATCGACACCACCAGCCGCAGGTTCGCTTCGGTCAGGTGCTGTTTCGCCCGACCGCCGTTGCGCTCGATGCGGCGCAGGCGCGCCCGGTGCACGGGGCTGAGGTCGACGGGCGATTCCAGCACCGCGGCCGCGGCACGGCCCGCATCGACCCGCTTGGCCAGGTCGACCTCCGATTCCGCCGTGAGCAGCTCCACCTGACCGATCTCGTTGAGGTACAGCCGGATCGCGTCGACCGCGGCCGTGGTCCCCGGACGGACCCGGGCACGCGGGTCGGACGCGACCGTCGAGTCGTCGACGATCACGACCTCGGCGCGGTGCAACAGGCGCACGACCCGCCCGAGCTGATCGCCGTCCAGACCGGCGTCCGAGACCGACGACGCGATCTCCCGGGCCGTGACGAAGCCGCGGTCGGCTGCCTCGGCCACCAGCTCGACGACGAGCGGGTCGCTCGGGTTCGGGCCGGACCCCGTCCGGGGACCCGGCGACGCTGAGACCAGACCCACCGATCGACCCGGACCCTCTGCCGAGGAGACCAGGACCTCGTCCCCGGCGCCGCTCACCGGATCGCCCGTCCGTGCGCGACCGTGGGAGGACTCGTCGGCACCAGCCTCCGTGCCGGTGGGCTCGACCCGAGCCACGCTGGTCTCCTCGCCACACGACCCGTCCGATGGACGCGCCGCTTCCGACCCTAGGACGCTCACCTCCGACCGTGGGGGCCGTCCCGGTGCGACCGATGCCGCGCGCGAGCGACGCACACACACCCGATACGGGTCACTCGACGGCGGCCGTGAGGGCCCGCCGTCGCTGCTGCAGGGCGTTGAGCTCACGCTGGACACCGAGCAGCCGCTCGCGGTCCGTCGCGTGGTTGAGCTGGGAGAGCGTCTCACGCAGCTGCTGTTCCTGGGCCTGCAGCCGGTTGGCGAGCAGCTGGCGGACCCGACCGACGATCACCGCCGGGGCGATCTCCGGGTCCTCGGTCTCCGGGTCCTCCTCGAGCGCCAGCGCACGCAGGACCCCTCGTAGCTCGTCGTTGGGTGCCGCATCGATCACCAGCTGCAACGGCACGCCCGCGCCACCCGCCTCGAAGAGGGTCGCGGCCAGCGCCCGCGCGGTCTCGTGGCTGAAGTCGTCCTCGGTGAGCTCGAACCACTCGTCAGGCAGCAGCTCCGGATGCTGGATCGCCCCACGGAGCACCGCCCGTTCCAGCCGGGCCCGCGGGGCGCTCGTCGCTCGTCCCGTGCCCCGACCGGCAGGTGCGGCGCGGCGGGGGGTCGCGATCCCCTCGTGCGCGTCGAGTTCCACTCCCGAACGGGCGGCGGTCCGTGCCACGAAGTCGTACGAGATGCCGATCCCGGCCGCGACCTCGGTACGGGCCCACTCGCGCCGCAGGTCGAGGTCGGGTTCGCGCCCGAGCACCTCGATGACGTCGCGCAGTGCCTTGATCCGGCCGGCCTCGGAGGTCAGGTCGGCCGCGCCGAGGTGGTGGCGCACCACGAACGGCACGACCGGGGTGGCGCCGTCGACCGCGGTACGCAGCCCCTCGGCCCCGACCTCGCGGACCAGGTCCGCCGGATCGGTCCCGTCGGGCAGGACCAGCACCCGCAGATCGAGTGCGGAACCCTGGCCGTCCGAACGCAGTTCACGGGCGGCCTCCCAGGCGCGTTCCGCGGCCTTCACCCCGGCGGCGTCACCGTCGAAGGCGAGCACGACCCGTTGGGCGTAGCGCGCGATCATCCGTAGATGCTCGGTCCCGACCGCGGTCCCGCAGGTGGCGACCGCGTTGGCGAACCCGGCCTGGTTGAGGGCCATCACGTCGGTGTAGCCCTCGCAGACCAGGACCTGTTCGGCGCGGACGATCTCCGGGCGCGCCTGGGGGACGCCGTAGAGCACCCGGGTCTTCTTGTACAGCGGGGTCTCGGCCGAGTTGAGGTACTTCGGAGGGTCGAAATCGCCGTAGTCGAGCTCCGGCAGCACCCGTCCGCCGAACCCGATCACGTCGCCACCGGGGTCATGGATCGGGAAGACGAGCCGGCCACGGAACCGGTCGCGCAGTCCGCCGCGGTCGTTGCGCATCGACAGCCCGGTGGTGATCAGGTCCTCGGCCGGGAAGCCCTTGTCGGTCAGCGCGAGCGACAGCGCATCCCACCGGTTGGGCGCGTACCCGAGGTCGAACGTGCGCGCCTCGGCCTTGCCGAAGCCGCGTCCACGCAGGTAGTCCCGCGCGACCTCGCCCTCCTCGGAGAAGAGCTGCGCGGTGAAGAACTCCGCCGCCGCCGCGGTCACCGCCACCAGTCGGGACCGTTGCCCCACCTCGCGCTGCTCGCGCGCGGTCATCTGCTCGTAGCGGAGTTGGAAGCCGGTACGGCGGGCGAGTTGCTCGACGGCTTCCGGGAACTCGAGGCCCTCGATGCGCATCAGGAAGTCGTAGATGTCGCCGGAGGCCCCGCAGCCGAAACAGTTGAAGAAGTTGCCGTCCTGGGTGACGGTGAACGACGGGGTGCGCTCGGTGTGGAACGGGCAGAGGCCCTTGTGCGACTTTCCGGCACGCTTCAGGGTGGTGTAATCACCCACGACCGCGACGATGTCGGCCTGCCTGCGCAGGTCCTCGATGTCGTCCTTGACGATGCGGCCGGCCATACCCACCTCCCGCCCTGTGCGACCGACAGGGTCTCGACGGTCGTGATCGCGACCGACGTGCTCGCCAGGTCGAACCTACCGGCGCACGCGCTCGGTCCTGCAGCGACGTGGGCCCGGCGTCAGGCGGCGAGGTTCGCGTCGTCCCAGTCCGGATCCAGGTCGTGCAGGAACCGGGTGATGCGTTCGACCTCGGTGAGCTCGCCGATCTCGGCCGCTGCGAGGCGCAGCCGCACCAGGCAGGCCAGGAACGGTCGGTTCGTCGGCTGGGACCAACGCACGAACCCGCTGCCACCCCAGCCGTGACCGCGGAGCGCATCGAGACCACGGTGGTAACCGACGCGGGCATAGGCGTAGCGCTCGATGGCACTGTCGCCGTAGGCGGCGAGCTGTGACCAGCCATCCACCACCTCGGGATGATCGCCGACGACGGCGCCGATGGCGGCCTTGCGCGCGCCGGCGTCCGCGGCGAGCGCATGCGCGAGGGCTTCACGGGCCTCTTCGGGGGCGGGGGGCAGCACGGTGTCGTGCCGGTCGGCCAGGGGCAGCTCGGCCACGTGGTCACCTCGGGATCGGATCGGGGGCGGGGGTCGTGCTCGGAGACGGGGTCGTGCTCGGAGACGGGGTCGTGCTCGGAGACGGGGTCGTGATCGGGGCGCGGTCGGTCGGCGAAGGTAGCGCTCCACCCGGCGGTAGCCTCCGGGCGGTCGCGGATCGAGCCGGTCGGACCCGCCCGAACAAACGAGTCCTCCGTGACCGATCCCGCCCGTTCCGAGCCCATCCGCTACCGGGTGGATCTCACCGATCGCGTGCAGCACCTCGTGCACGTCACGGTGACCGTACCGAGCGATCTCGCATCCGACGCACGGATCGTGCTCAGCGTGTGGACACCGGGCAGCTACGTGGTCCGCGACTACGTCCACCACGTCCAGCGGATCCGGGCCGAGGCGCCCGACGGCAGCCAGGTGGCGCTCCGACCCGACGGTGGCACCGCCTGGCGCCTGCCCGCCGACCTCGACGGGCCGGTGGACGTCACGCTCGAGCTGTACGCCAACGAGCTCACGGTCCGGACCAACCACGTCGACGACCACCACGCGCTGTTGATCCCGGCGGCGACCTTCCCCTACGTCGAGGGCGGCGAGGACCGACCCCACGAGGTCCACCTGCCTCCTGCACCCGCCGGGCACCGGGTGTTCTCGCTGCTACCCGCCACCGATGCCCCCGACACCTACCGCGCGGAGCATCGCGACCACCTGATCGACAGCGCCTTCGAGGTCGGCGACCTGCCGCGCGTCGACTTCGAGGTCGCCGGGGTGCCCCACGTGTTCGTGTGGGCCGGCCACGGCGGGACCCCCGACCTGCCCCGGGTCGCACGCGACGCCACCGCGATCGGCGAGGCGTGCCTGGCGCTGTTCGGCGGCGCGTTGCCGACCGACCGCTACACCTTCCTGACCGTCGGTGCCGACGAGGGCGGGGGCGGCCTCGAGCACCGCGACGGCGCGGTGCTGCAGATGCCGATCCGGGTGTTCCAGGACGACGAGCTCTACCGACGGTTCCAATCGCTGATCGCCCACGAGTACCTCCACCTGTGGAACGTCAAACGGCTGGTGCCCGCCGCCCTGGTGCGTCCCGAGTACGACCGACCGACCCGGTCCGAGTCGCTGTGGGTGGCGGAGGGGTGGACCGCCTACTACGACGAGCTGCTGCCGACACGGGCCGGGCTCTGGACGGTCCGACAGCTGCTCGACACCTTGCAGAGCACCGCGCAGCGGGTGCGCGACACCCCGGGGACCGGGCTGCAGAGCCTTCGCCAGGCCTCCTACGAGGCATGGACCAAGCACTACGTGCGCGACGAGAACAGCCCCAATGCCATGACCGACTACTACGGCCACGGTTCGCTGGTCGCCTTCGAACTCGATCTCCGACTGCGCGCGGCCGACCCGGACGGCGACGGGCTCGACACGGTCCTCCGGCTGTTGTGGGACCGCCATGCCGGTCAGGCGGCGGGCTACACCGAGGCCGACGTGCTGTCGGCGATCGCCGAGGTGGGCGACGACCGGCTCGCCGCGCTGATCGACACCCGGGTGGGGACCGCCGGCGCGCCCGAGCTCGACGAGATCGTCGCCGCCGTCGGGCTCACCTGGTCGAGCGCCGAGGGGCCCACCCCGCCGCACCTCGGCGTCGAGGCCCGCGACGACGACCGGGTCGTGAGCTTCGGCTCCGTGCTCCGCGACGGACCGGCCTGGCAGGCCGGGCTGACCGGGGGCGACGAGCTGATCGCCATCGACGGACGCGTCGTCGGGTCCGGGCAGCTGAAGGTGACGTTGCTCGCCCACCAGGCCGGGGACACCGTGGAGATCGCCGTGCGTCGGGGTCCACGGCTGCTGCTGCTACCGGTGACCCTCGGGGAACCGATCCCGGCATCGCGGCTCGCGCCGAGTCCCTCCGCCGGCGACGCGCAGCGCGAGGCCTTCCGCCGCTGGACCGGTCACCCGCTGCCCACCGCATGACCTCGACCCGAAGCGCACGCAGGTGGCCGTCCGCGGACGATCCGGCAGCGGCGGCCTCGCCCGGCCAGCCGGCCCATGGCGGCGAACCCTCGGACGGGGCCACCACCGACGGGTCACCGGCCGGTCTGCTTACGGTGGCGTAACCTCTGCCCCCGGTCGTTCCCCATCCGCCACCCGTACCCGGCACGACCCCCTCACGCCGCATCTCCCGCCGCGACGGCTCGCGGCCTCCACCCGCCATCCCACGCGAGGATCGTCATGCACGGCAACGCCACCCTGCGCCACACCAACACCTCCGTGCTGTCGGTCACCGCCGTCGATGCGCCCGAGGTCGTCCCGTCGTCGATGTTCGACGACCGGCTCGCGGAGACCTACGAACGGCTCGGCGTCCGCGCGGGCCTCCTCGAAGAGGTCGCCGGCATCAAGGAGCGACGTTGGTGGGACGCCGACCTGTCCTTCGCCGATGCGGCGTCGCTGGCCGGTGAGACGGCGCTCGTCGAGGCCGGCATCGACCGGCAGGAGGTCGGTCTGCTGATCGACACCTCGGTGTCCCGCGACCATCTCGAGCCCTCGGCGGCGGTCGCGGTGCACCATGCGCTCGACCTGTCGACGGCCTGCATCAACTTCGACCTCGCCAACGCCTGCCTCGGCTTCGTCAACGCGATGAGCCTGGCCGCCTACATGATCGACGCGGGCCAGATCGAGTACGCGTTGATCGTCGACGGCGAGGGCAGTCGCCGCCCCCAGGAGACCACGCTCGACCGCCTGGCCGGTCCCGACGCGACCAAGGCGCAACTGTTCGGCGAGTTCGCGACCCTGACGCTGGGTTCCGGATCCGCCGCGATGGTCCTCGGACGCAGTGACGCCCACCCGGGCGGCCACCGCCTGCTCGGCGGCGAGGCGCGCACCGGCAGCCAGCACCACCAGCTCTGCTACGGCGACCTCGACCGGATGTGGACCGACACGGCCGGGTTGCTCGAGGCCGGCCTGGCGGTCGCCGACGAGACATGGGCCGCCGCCGCGCGCAACGGCTGGGAGTGGAGCACCGTCGATCACTTCATCATGCACCAGGTCTCCGCGGTCCACACGATGATGATGCAGAAGCAGCTCGGCATCGATCCGGAGAAGGCGCCGCTGACCTTCCCGACCTACGGCAACATCGGTCCGGGGTCGATCCCGACCACGCTCGCCAAGCACCGGCACAACATCACGCCCGGCGAACGCGTCATCCTGACCGGCATCGGCTCCGGCATCAACACGACCGCCGTCGAGCTGGTGTGGTGACCAGCGCCCCACGGTCCCCGGCGACGCTGCCACCCCCGGGGCTGCCGGGACTGGACCCCTCGTGGTCCCGCCTGGTCACCGCACCCGATGCCGACGGCATCGAGCGCACCTGGCACGTGCTCGACACCGGCCGGCCCGACGCCCCCGGGACCCTGCTGTGCGTGCACGGCAACCCGACCTGGTCGTATCTGTGGCGCGAGTTGCTGGCCTCGGCGCCGGCCGGGTGGCGCGTCGTGGCCGTCGACCAGTTGGAGATGGGCTTCTCGGAGCGCACCGGTACCGCTCGGGGCCTGCAGCGCCGCATCGACGACCTCGGTGGCCTGACCGAGGCGCTTCGGATCGCCGGGCCGGTGGTCACCGTCGCGCACGACTGGGGCGGTCCGGTCTCGCTCGGATGGGCGCTGGCCCACCGCGATCAGCTCGCCGGGATCGTGCTGACCAACACCGCGGTGCATCAGCCCGAGGGCTCCCCCGCGCCCAGGTTGATCCGCATGGCGAGGACCCCGGGCGTGCTGGATGCGAGCTGTGTCCGCACCAGGACCTTCATCCGCGGTGCGCTCGCCCTGGCCCGCCCGCAGCTGCCCTCGGAGGTCCAGGACGCCTACCACGCCCCGTACCTCGACGCCGATCGGCGCCACGGGATCGGCGCGTTCGTCCGCGACATCCCCCTGGAGGCCTCGCACCCCAGCGCCGCCGCGCTGGATGCGGTCGCCGACGGTCTCGGGACGCTCGCGGACGTGCCGGTGCTGCTGCTGTGGGGACCCGCCGACCCGGTGTTCTCCGACCTCTACCTCCACGACCTCGAGGCACGTCTGCCGCACGCCGCCGTGCACCGGTTCGCCGGCGCCGGTCACCTCGTCCCCGAGGACGCCGACGTCGCGGGCACCCTGACCAGGTGGCTCGGCACGGACCTCACGGTCGACGGCGCGGCCCTCACGGTCGACGGCGCGGACCCCGCGGTCGACGGCGCGGACCTCACGGTCGACCGCGCGGACCCCGCGGAGGCAGCCGAGCCCGGCGTGAGGGGCACCGCCGCGCCGTCGTCACCGAGCGACCGGCGCCAGCCCCTGTGGGCCGCGATCGAGGACCCGGCACGTGCCGCGCTCCCCGCGATCGTCGAGATGCCGGCCGTCGGGGGGACACGGTTCGCCCGGCCGGTTCGCGACGGCGTGCCGGTGCCCGCGCCGACCGTGCTGAGCTTCGGGGAACTGAGCGAGCACGTCCGCCACCTCGCCGCCGGCCTGGTGGACCTCGGCGTCGCCCCGGGCGACCGGGTCGCGTTGCTGGTGACGCCCGGCATCGAGCTCGCGACCGCCATCTACGCCTGCTGGAGGATCGGGGCCGTGGCCGTGGTCGCCGATGCCGGCCTGGGCGCCAAGGGCATCACCCGGGCGCTGAAGAGCGCCGCACCCGATCACCTCGTCGGGATCCCGCGCGCCCTGCTGGCGGCGCGAACGCTCGGCTGGCCGGGACAGCGCATCGCCGCCGGAGGCGCCGACGACCGTGTGCGCCGGCTCACCGGGACGCGGACCTCGCTGGACGAGCTGCGCGCACGGGGCGCGTCGTTGCCGCTGCCACCGACGCCGTCCCCCGACGCGGAGGCGGCGGTGGTCTTCACCTCCGGCGCGACCGGGGCCGCCAAAGGGGTCGTGTACCGCCACCACCAACTCCAGGCGCAGCGCGACGCGTTGATGGCCGTCTACGAGATCGCTCCCGACGACCGGCTGGTGGCCGCCTTCGCCCCGTTCGCGCTCTACGGACCCACCATGGGGATCACCTCCGTGGTCCCGGACATGGACGTCACGGCGCCGAGCACCCTGCAGGCCCAGGCCCTGGCCGACGCCGCGACCGCGATCGGTGCGACGCTGGTGTTCGCCTCTCCGGCCGCGCTGGTCAACGTCGTCGCGACCGCGACCGACCTCGACCCCAGCAGCCTCGACGCGTTGGCCAACGTCCGTCTGCTGATGTCGGCCGGCGCGCCCATCCCCCCGGAGCTGCTGCGCGCGGTCGGTGCGGTGATGCCCAACGCCGAACCCCACACCCCCTACGGCATGACCGAAGCGCTGCCGGTGGCGGACATCTCGCTGGCGGGGATCGAGGCCGCCGGCGCGGGCGACGGCGTGTGCGTCGGGACACCGGTCCCCGGCGTGCAGATCACGATCAGCCCGATCGACGAGCTGGGCCGGGCCGACGGTGCGCTCACCGGCGAGCCGGACATCACCGGAGAGATCTGCGTCCGGGCCGATCATGTCAAGGACCGGTACGACCGGCTGTACGCGACCGAGGCCGCCAGTTCGCGCGATGCGGGGTGGCACCGCAGCGGCGATGTCGGCCATCTCGATGACCGGGGCCGGCTGTGGGTCGAGGGTCGCCTGGTCCACGTCGTCACGACCGCCGCAGGGGTCGTGACCCCCGTCGGGATCGAACGACGGGTCGAGGGCCTGCCCCACATCCGCCTGGCGGCGGCCGTCGGCGTCGGGCCGGCCGGCACCCAACAGCTCGTGGTCGTGGTCTCGACCGATCCCGTGGCACCGAACGCCGGCCTCGGTCCCCGGTCGCTGGCAGCGGCGGTCCGACGCGTGGTCGACGTGCCCGTCGCCGCGGTGCTGGTCGCGCCGTCGTTACCCGTCGACATCCGGCACAACTCCAAGATCGATCGGGCCAGGCTGGCCGACTGGGCGACCGAGGTCCTGGCCGGCCAACGGGCGGGCACGCCATGAGGGTCCTGGTCACCGGCGCGAGCGGGATGTACGGCGGCGGGGTCGCACGCGCACTCGTCGATCGCGGCGACGAGGTCACCGTGTTCCAGCGTCGCCCGGCCGGGGTGCCGGGTGCGCGCGAGGTACGGGGCGACATCACCGACCCCGACGCGCTCGCGCGCGCGGTGGCCGACCAGGACGCGATCATCCACCTCGCCGCCCGGGTCGCGGTCGTCGGCGAGTGGCCGGAGTTCGAACGCATCAACGTCCACGGCACCGCGGCCCTGATCGAGGCGGCCCGGCGGGCCGGGGTCGGACGCTTCGTGTTCGTCTCGTCACCCTCGGTCGCCCATCGGGGCGAGGCGCTCGTCGGTGCGCAGGCCGAGCCCGCCGACCCCGATCGCGCCCGGGGCAACTACGCCCGCAGCAAGGCCATGGCCGAACGCATCGCGCTGGCGGCCGACCGTGGACCGGAGGGGGGCACGTCGGTGGTCGCGATCCGACCGCACCTGGTGTGGGGACCGGGCGACACCCAGTTGATCGGTCGCATCGTCGAGCGGGCACGAACCGGCCGGCTGGCGCTGATCGACCAGGGTGCGGCGCTGATCGACACCACCTACGTCGACAACGCCGTCGAGGCCACCGTCGCCGCGGTCGACCGCGCCGAGGACGTCCACGGACGGGCCTTCGTGATCTCCAACGGCGAGCCCCGCCCCGTCCGCGAGATCCTGGCCGAGGTCTGTCGGGCCGCCGGCGTGGAGCCGCCCCGTCGGCGCGTGCCCTTCCGCGTGGCGTACGCGGGTGGCGCGGTCGCCGAAGCCGTGTGGCGCCGCCTCGGTCGCGAGGACGATCCGCCGATGACCGCCTTCCTGGCCGAACAACTGGCGACGGCGCACTGGTTCGACCAGCGGGAGACCATGGCCGCGCTCGCGTGGTCTCCCCGGGTCCCACTGGCGGAGGGCTTCGAGCGGCTGGCACAGGCCTACCGGGACGCGGCCACGCCCTGAGGCCGACCTCGCGGCCCGCGCCCACCGCCAGGCCTCGAGGTCACCGCCAGGCCTCGAGGTCACCGTCGCGGCAGCGTGCCGATGTCGCGCCAGGACCCCATACCTGGGCCGCAGACGCGACACCGAGCCGCAGACGCGACACCGGGGGGGCGGGGCGGGCGGGCGCCGGGCCGGCCGCCAGGCGGGGCGGGGCGGGCCGGGGCGGCGGCCGGCCGGCCGGGCGGGCGCCGGGCCGGGCCGGGCGTCAGGGGCGTGTCGCCGAGCCGACCGTGGCGCGGAACACGGGACCGTCGCCGAGCAACCGCACCCGGCCGGTATCGGCGGGCACGAACGCGGCCTGACCGGAGCCGAGCGTGATGCTCACGCCGTCGGCGTCCACGCGGGCCCCTCCCCCGACCGCCAGCAGGATCTCCGGCCCGCGGGGTTCGAGTTCGAGACCGCCCGGGCCCGGCACGAGTTGCTCCAGCGCGAAGTGCTCGGCCGGCGTGGGGTAGGCGTAGCCCCCCGCGACGGGCACCGGCGTGATGCGCGGCAACGGCAGCGGCGTCGGGTCCAGCACGTGGAGCAGGCCCTCGACGTCCACCGGCTTCACGGTCAGACCACCACGGAGCACGTTGTCGCTGGCGGCCATCACCTCGACGGCGGTGCCCCGGAGGTAGGCATGCAGGTTCCCCGCCGGTAGGTAGAGGGCCTCCCCTGGCCCGAGCCGGATCAGGTTGAGCAGCGCCGCGACGACCACGCCCGGGTCGGCCGGGTACTGCTCGCCCAACACGGTCAGCCACCTCGCCTCCTGCTCATGCGCACCGCCCGTCGCCGCCACCCTCCGGGCCTGCGCGACCACCGTGGCGATCAGGCTGCGCCGATCGTCGCCCGGCCAACGCAGGAGCCGCCCGACGGCCGCAGGCAACGCGTCGTGGCCGCGGGCCCCGAGGTCGTCGATGAGCCACTTCAGCTCACGCACCCGGAGGTCCTCGAGCAGCGCACGCGTCGCCTCCGGTGCGCGGAACCCTGCCAGCGCCTCCACTTCCGACAGCGCGCACAGCAGTTCCGGCTTCGGCCAGGGATCCCGGTAGGTGCGTTGCGGGGCGTCCACGGGGATCCCGCGGGTCTGTTCGTCACGGAACCCGGCGGTCGCCTGAGCGGCCGACGGGTGGGCCTGCAACGACAGGGGGCGTTCGATGGCGAGCAACTTCAACAACAACGGCAGATGGGGGCCGAAGCGACCGACCGCGTCGGGCCCGAGCATCGCCACCGGGGCGGCCGCGATCGCCGCGTCCAGCGCCCACCGGGCACCGTCCGAGACCAGCTCGGACGGCCCGGTCGCATGCGCCCCGAACCACAGCTCGGCCTCCGGTTCCGCCGTGGGGTGGGCACGCCCCTGGATCGCGGCGAGCGCCGTGTGCGAACCCCAGGCGTAGGAACGGACCGAACCCTCCAGGCGCGCGACGGACCGTGGAGCGTCCTGGCTCATCGTTCTCCCCCTTCGGGTGCCCGACGGGCCCGCTCGGCGCGCGATGTTAGCCACGCGCTGCTGCACTCACCCCATGCCTCGCCCGGGTCGAGGTGACGGGTGCGGTACACCGACGCGACAGGTGGCCCGGGTCGACCCGACGCGGATCGTCAGAGCCGGTCCTGGATCTCGCCGAGGCGGGCGCGCAACTGCACCAACCTGGCGCTCACCCGTCCGAGCGCGTCGGGTTCGTTCGCGTACTCGACCAACCGCTCGGTCAGGACCTCGACCTCGAGGGTGCACAACTCGACCTCGGTGCGGGTGCGCCGCACGTCGTCGACGTTGCCGAAGGGTCGCGCGACGATGGCCTCGTGCAGGACCTTGATGACCCGCTCGTCACGTCGGAGCAACTCCGGAGGGACCCCGGCGCGACCGAGCAGGACCTCGAGGTCCGGCAACGCCCGGTCGTAGGGCAGCTCGAGCAGGACGTCCTCGAGGCGGGCGAGCGCGCGATCGAACTCGAACCCGCCTGGGCCCACGTCGCCGCCCGGAACTCCCACCGTCGATCCTCTCGCTACGGCTGCCAAGGATACCGACCGAGGGTGGGTTCCGACCGGTGGGCTCACGGCCGATCCGCGGATCGACCGCGACCGTGCGGTGAGTCCGGTCGTAGGGCACGCTGAGGGCATGGACCACATCCCCTCGCCTCGAGAACTGACCGTCGCGGCACGCGCCTGCGTGTTCATGGCCTACGCCGCGGGCCTGGCCGGTGTCGCCGCCGGGACCATCGTGCTCCGCGACGGGGAGCTCGCCTTCGCCGTCATCCTGTGGACCATCACGTTCGCGGTCGGTGCGGTACTGATGGGGGTCTCGCTGCTGATCCGTGCCGTGTCGGGCCTATCGGCACAGGTCCTGCGCATGGAGTCCGACGTCCATGTGCTGCGGACGGACCGTGCCAGGCAGAACGGGGGCGGGCGCCCCGAACCCGACCGTGACCCCTGGCTGCGGCACTGACCCTCCCGTGGCGTAGCCGCACCCACGCGCACCCACGCGCACCCACGTCCGAGTGCACCGGCCTCAGCGCTCGACGTCGGCCGGTTCCGTCGTCACCTCACGGGCTGTCCAGATCAGTCCGGTGACGATCAACCCAGCCACGCCGATCAAGCCGATGAGCCCGGCCGGGGTGAAGATGACGTCCCGTTCGGTGGCGACCCGCACGACACTGCCGAGGTCGGCCAACAGCGTCGGGATCGCGTAGGTCAGCAGCACCGTCCCGGCGATGTCGGGGCGGAGTCGTGGCGCGACGAACAGCAGCAGGCCGACCACCACGGCGCCCGCCACGCTGGCGACCGCGTCGATCCCCTCGAGCTGTGAGGCGGCGGTCTCCACGAACGCCCGCGGCGCTCCCGGTGGCGCGAACTGCGTGCTTCGTAACGCGGCGGGCAGCCACGCGATCACGGCGATGGTCACATACCACCCCACCGGACCGGGAGCCTGGATGCGCCATCCACCCCGGGGCCGCGCGAACCACGCCAGCAACCCCGCCACGACGGCGAGCGACCACACCACGACACCGCCGTACGACGCCACCCAGGTCGCCACGGAGGCCTGCGGGCCCGGCGGCGTGTCCGTCAGGCTGGACAGGCTGCCGAGTCCCGTGGTCACGACCAGCGCCGTCGCGGTCAACGCCACGGCGGCAGCGTGCCGGATCGCGCCCACCACGAACATCACGGCCGCGACGACCCACGGCGCCGCCCAGGCCACGGCCCAGATCCACCGCAGCCAATCCACCTCCGCCGCGGGCCCGACGTCCGCGATCGTGACCTGCAGTTGGCGCTGGGCCACGGTGAACAGGGTGAGCTGAGTGGCGGCGACCAGTACCGCCAGGATCGCTGCTGCGGCTCGCATCCGTTCCCGATCGTCGTCCGGGCACGAGGGTAGGGAACCTGCGACGGAGCTCACCGTGGACGGGTGGGCAGTCCGGCGGGCGCGGGTCGTGCGGCGCCGGTGGGCTGGCGGGACGTGGCAGAGATCGGTCCCCGGGGGATCAGCCGCCGGGGAGGCGGTCGACCAGGTAGCGCTCGAGCTGGTCGATGGCGACGCGGTCCTGGGCCATGGTGTCGCGGTCGCGGACGGTCACGGCGCGGTCGTCGAGCGAGTCGAAGTCGACGGTGACGCAGTACGGCGTGCCGATCTCGTCCTGGCGGCGGTAGCGACGGCCGATCGACTGGGTCTCGTCGTACTCGCACATCCAGCGCTGCTTGACGATGTCGAAGACCTCCTTGGCCGTGGGCGTCAGGGTCTCCTTCTTCGACAGCGGCAGCACCGCGACCTTGTAGGGCGACAGGCGCGGGTCGAGCTTGAGCACCGTGCGCGACTGCATCTCGCCCTTCGCGTCCGGCGCCTGCTCCTCGCGGTAGGCGTCGAACAGGAACGCGAGCGTCGCACGGGTGGCGCCGGCGGCGGGCTCGATCACGTAGGGGTGGTAGCGCTCGTTGTTGACCTGGTCGAAGTAGGTCAGGTCCTGTCCACTGGCCTCCTGGTGGGCCTTGAGGTCGAAGTCGGTGCGGTTGGCGAGGCCCTCGAGCTCCGACCAGCCCATCGAGGCGTCCGGGAAGTAGTAGTCGATGTCGACGGTGCGCTTGGCGTAGTGCGAGAGCTCGTCGGCGTCGTGCTCGCGCAGCCGCAGGTTCTCCCGGCGGATGCCGAGGTCGGTGTACCAATCCATCCGCTCGTCGATCCAGTACTGGTGCCAGTCCTCGTCGGACCCGGGCTCGACGAAGTACTCCATCTCCATCTGCTCGAACTCGCGGGTGCGGAACACGAAGTTGCCCGGGGTGATCTCGTTGCGGAACGACTTGCCCATCTGGGCGATGCCGAACGGGGGCTTCTTGCGGCTGGTGCGCTGGATCGTGGCGAAGTTCACGAACATGCCCTGCGCGGTCTCCGGGCGCATCCACACGACCGACCCGGACGACTCGATCGGACCCATGTTGGTCTTGAACATGAGGTTGAAGTTCTTCGGATCCCCGAGCGTGACCTTGCCGCAGGACGGACAGGTCAGCTCACCGGTGGCCCGCTCGTCGCCGAGCTGGGCCTCGCGCAGGTGGTCCTCGCGGAAACGCTGGTGGCAGCTCGCGCACTCGACCAGCGGGTCGGAGAAGTTCGCGAGGTGGCCGGAGGCCTGCCAGACGTCGGTGGGTCCGAGGATCGCCTGCTCCATCCCGACCACCTCGTCGCGCAGCTGCACCATCGTGCGCCACCACTGCCGCTTGACGTTCTCCTTCAGTTCCACCCCCAGCGGGCCGTAGTCCCAGGTCGCACGCACCCCGCCGTAGATCTCCGCGGTCGGGAAGATGATCCCCCGGGTCTTGCACAGCTCGACGATGGTCTTCATCTCGACGGTGACGCTCGGGCCGGCGGCTGCGGCGGCTTCGGCGGCTTCGGCGCCGGCGGGCGTGGTCGCGGTCTCGGGCGCGGTGGTGGTCTCATCGCTCACGGAGGTTCTCGATACTGGCAGGGGACCCACGACTGGCGGTCGGGGCAGGCATCGTGACAGCGTAGCCACGCCGCCCCGCCCGGTTGCTCGACGGACGCCCTCGGTGACCAGGATCGCCGTCCGACGCAGTAGCGTCACCGGTCGACTCGCGACGTCAGGACGACCGCAGTGGCGGACCCAACACCGAACCGGTTCGAGCGGGACACCGCCGTCGAGGCGCTGGGCACCGGTCGCTACCGCGGCACCGTGGATCCCGGCTGGGCGGTCATCGAGGGAGCCGCACCCAACGGCGGCTACGTGCTGGCCCTGGCGGCCCGGGCGATGCGCGACGCGCTCCCCCATCCGGACCCGGTCACCGTCACCGCGCACTTCCTCGCCCCACCCGAACCCGGCCCCGTGGACATCGAGGTCGAACTCGTCCGTAGCGGTCGCCGCCACTCCACCGTCGCCGCCAAGCTGTGGCAGGGTGGCCGGGAACGCACACGGTTGCTGGGGACCTTCGCCGACCTCGGCGCTGCGGACGGGCCGACGAGGCTCGACCGGCCCGGGCTCGACCTCCCACCGCTGGACGACTGCGTCGACGCCACCTCACGCAGCGTCGAACGTGCGAAGGACGGCGCCTACCCCGCGCCACCGATCCTGATGCGCTTCGACCATCGGATGCCGGCGGAGATGATGGGCTGGGCCGAGGGCCGACCGCTGGGACGCGGCGAGATGGGCGGCTACCTGCGCTGGGCCGACGGCGCACCGATGGACACCCTGGGCCTGCTGGTGGTCGCCGACTGCTACCCGCCACCGGTGTTCAACATGGGCGACTCGCGCCTCGGCTGGGTCCCGACCATCGAACTCACGGTCCAGATCCGCAAGCGCCCGGCCGACGGGTACCTCGCGACCCGGTTCACCACCGAGGCGATCACCAACGGCTACCTCGAGGAGGACGGCGAGGCCTGGGACGCCGACGGCGATCTGGTCGTGCTGTCACGGCAGCTGGCGCTCGTGGCCCGCTAGCCGAGCGGACCGGTCGGCTCAGCGATGACCGGCACCGTCGGGCCTCAGCCGTCCACCGTCAACGTGGCCTCGTCGTAGTCGATGGTCACGGTGCCGAGGCCCGCCAGGACGTCCCCGCCGATCAACCCGTCGACACCCAACCCGTCGTCGCCGTCCCCGAGATCGATGGCGATCACGGTGCGTTCTTCCAAGGTGATGTCGCCGAGCTCCCAGGACGAGATCTCCACACCGGTACCGACCCCCTCACCGATCACGCCGGTGACCTCGCCCTCGACCCCGGTCTCCGGCAGCCCGAGCTCGTCGGCCAGCGTGGCATCGATGGTGGTGTTGGTGGCCCCGGTGTCGAGCACGAACGAGAACGGCCCCTGACCGTCGATCATCACGGGCACGAACAGCAACGCACCGTCGAACGGTCCCTCACGGACCTCCATGGGGATCCCTTCCCCCTCCGCCGGCTCCGGTGCCTCCGGAACCCCCTCCTCGAAGGCGTCCTCTTCCTCCGCGGTCTCGGGTTCGACCTCCACCTGGCATGCGGCGCCGGCCAGGACCAGCACGGTGGCGACGAGCACCGATCGTGCGGTGCGGGGACGCGTTCGGGAGCGGGATCCGGGTCGGGACATCGAGGTGGTCCTGGGTCTGGGGGCGGCGTGGGGCACGGATCACCAGGGTGCCCGGCACCACGGTCCGAACGGCCGTCCCCGGGACCGCAGGCCGGTCCACCGCAGGCCCGGCAGACCGCAGGCCGGCACCGGCACCGGCACCGGCACCGGCACGATCAGCCGAGCCGTTCGCCCATCCGGGTCCGCGAGAGCGACCGCGCCCCGACGGCCAACAATCCGACCGCGATCAACAGCGCCACGACCCCGGCGATCAGCAGCAGCCACACCGACAGCAGCAACGCTCCCGCCGCCTGCGACACCAGCAACGCGATGACCGGCAGGACCACCACACCACCGAGTTGGAACGCCTCCTGGGTGGTCTTGACCCGGACCGAGACCAGCGACACCGCCGCCAGCGAGGCGGCCGCGAACGTGGGACCGGCCCACAGGACCATCATCGAGAACTCGGCCGTGGGCAACACCAGGCGCCCGACCTGCGTCCCGACCGTCAGGTTCGCCACGACCGCGTAGAGCCCCCCGCCGACCAGGCCCACCACCGTCGCCGGGACCCATGCGGCCAGCAGCTTGGCGGTCACGATCTCCCGATCGGTCAACGGCGTGAGCAGCAGGCCCTCCAGCGTGCCGCGCTCGGTCTCCCCCGCCATGCCGTCGGCGGCGATGACCGCGGCGAACATCACGGGGACCAGCAACACCATGGGCGCCAGGAGGTAGACGACCACCAGTTCGGCGGCCAGCAGCGCCGGATCCGGCGACATCCCGGCGACCGCCGACGCCGGGAGGGCGTCGAGCAACACCTCCAGATCGCCGATGCTCGCGGCGTCGACGAGGCTCGCGGCGATCCCGACGATCCCGGGGAGCAGCACCAGCAGCACCACCGGCACGATCACGGCCGGAAGCACGACCGCCTTGGATCCCATCGCGATCGAGAGATCCCGACGGACCACCGCCACCACGCCGCGACGGTTCATCGCTGCCCCTCGGCATCCGGCTCGGCGATCGACCCGATGTTCCGGGACGAGGCCTCCCGGGACGGGGTCTCCCGGGACGGGGTCTCCCGGGACGGGCTCGGGGCGGGGGTCGGCGGCCGCGCCCGGTCGTGAATCGCCAGGTAGACGTCCTCCAACGTGGGCTCGAGCCGGCGCAACTCGTAGACCGCGACGCCGTCGAGACCCAACCGTTGCACCAGTTGCGGGACCATGTCGCGCGCCACCCCCGTCGCCTGCAGTCGGCCACCCGGTTCGGTCTCCACCTCGCCGGTCGCCAGCGCGCCGAGGTGACGCCGGGCCACCTCGAGATGGTCGATCGCGACCTCCAGCCGGAGTCCGCCCACGCCGTGTCGGGCGGCGAGCGCGGCCGGGCTCCCATCGGCGACCACGTGGCCGTGCTCCAGGACGATGACCCGGTCGGCGAGTTGCTCGGCCTCGGCCAGGTCGTGGGTGCACAGCACGATGGTGCGGTCGCGCTCCGTGGCCAGCGCGGTCAGTGATCGGCGGACCTGCCGCGCCGCGACCGGGTCCAACGCCGAGGTCGGCTCGTCGAGCAGCAGGATCTCCGGATCCGGCAGCAGCACCCGCGCGAGGGCGAGGCGTTGGCGCATCCCGGTCGAGTAGCCGGTGACACGATCGTCCCCGCGCTCGGCCAGATCGAAGGCTTCGAGGGCTCGGGCGATCCGGGCGTTCAGGCCCTCGGTCGGCACCTGGAAGACGTCGGCTGCGAAACGCAGGTTGGCGGCACCGGTCAGCCGATCATCGACCACGGACGCCGCGGGCAGCACGCCCAACCGGCGTCTGACCGCCGGACCGTCCACGGCCGGGTCGAGACCGCGCACCCGCACGGTCCCCTCATCGGGGGCGAGCAGACCCGCGACCAGGCGCACCGTGGTGGTCTTGCCGGCCCCGTTGTGGCCGAGCAGGGCGACGACCTCGCCCGGTGAGACGGTCACGCTCAGGGCCTGCAGCGCCGTCACCTCGCCGAAGCGGCGCACGACGGCGGTGAGCTCGATCGCTGCCTGCGCGGCCACCTCGATGTCCCCGTTCACCACGCCGCTCCCGTCGGGTGTGACGGGCCGTGCGCACCCCGAGCCTAGGTAGCGTCGCGGGTCGTGGCCTCACCCTCGGCAGCGAGACCGACCACCTCCGTGCGATGGGGATCGAGCCACCCGGGCGGCAGCATGTGCGGCGCATGTCCCGAACGGGGCGACGGACACTACGCTCGCGTCCCTTCCGACCCTCGAGTTCCCGATGTCTCTGGTGTTGCCCGGTGAGGTGTCCGACCTGTCCGAGGTCACCGCGTCCGAATCGGCGCTGCGCGGGTTCCTGCACGGGCTGCCGGGGGTGGACCAGGTCGGTGCCGAGAAGCGGGTCGCGACGCTCTCGACGCGATCGATCAAGAAGGCGTCCAAGGGCTTCGCGCTCGACCTCGCCATCCGCATGGTCGATCTGACCACCCTCGAGGGCGCCGACACCCCCGGCAAGGTCCGGTCGCTGTGCGCCAAGGCGATGCGCCCCGACCCGACCGATCCCGAGGTGCCGGCGGTCGCCGCGGTGTGCGTCTACCCGGACCTGGTCGCGACCGCCGTGGAGGCGCTGGCCGGCAGCGGCATCCACGTCGCCTCGGTGGCCACGGCCTTCCCCTCGGGGCGATCCAGCCTGGAGATCAAGCTCATCGAGACCCGCGATGCGGTGGCTGCAGGTGCCGACGAGATCGACATGGTCATCGACCGGGGGGCGTTCCTCTCCGGCCGCTACGGGCAGGTGCTCGACGAGATCGTCGCGATCAAACAGGCCTGCGGGGATGCGCACCTGAAGGTCATCCTCGAGACCGGTGAGCTCGCGACCTACGACAACGTGCGCCGCGCGTCGTGGCTGGCGCTGGCCGGGGGTGGGGACTTCATCAAGACCTCCACCGGCAAGGTCTCGCCCGCATCCACACTGCCGGTCACCATGATCATGCTCGAGGCGGTGCGCGACTTCGCGCAGCTCACCGGCGAGCTCCGCGGGGTGAAGTCCGCCGGTGGCATCCGTACCGCGAAGGATGCGGTGCGCTACCTCGTGCTGGTCCACGAGATCGCCGGCGCCGACTGGCTGCACCCCGATCGCTACCGCTTCGGGGCCTCCAGCCTGCTCAACGACCTGCTCATGCAGGTCCGCAAGCAAGCCTCGGGCACCTACTGGAGCTCGGACCGCGTCACCATCGACTGACCCCGCGGCCTCGGCGCCGGGCACCGCCTGCGCCGTGGCGGTCGCGCCCCTTCCGGGCTCGGACGCGCGATGGGGGCGCATGCACCGGTGTTGGTGAACCTCGTCCCATTAGCCTTCCAAGGTCCATGACGCCGCCCTTCCGCGGTACGCACGGCAGCGTCGAGCGCGGTCCCGACGAGCGAGCCTGTATGTCCCTGCCTGCATCGATGCGCCCCGGAGACCCGGTGCGTCGCCGGCAGCGGACACCGAACCGGCTCGTGATGGTGTGCGCGCTCGTGGTGCTCGTGGTGCTCGTGGTCACCGTCGCCTCGCGATCCGGCGAGCCCGTGGCCGACTCGCAGCAGCACGCGGATCCGGCACGGACCTCGACGATGCCGCCCGAGCGCGACCAGCGAGCGGCGCGGTCGGCAGACGCCGACCCGCTTCCGGGCCTGCGGCGGCACGAACTCCGGGACCCGGACCGCACGGTGCTCCGCGACCGCGATGGCGACTGGGTCGCGAGTTTCACCGACGGTGCGCGGACGGTGACCCTCGCGGGTCCCGAGCGACGGTTCGACGAGGCGTCGGCCACCCACGGGGTCACCTCGACGACCTGGGTCCGGATCCTGGACGAGCCCTACCGGGGCGAGATCGATGCCGGGTGGTTGGCCCAGGCCCGGGGTGACACCTCACCGGACGTGCTCGAGGTGGCGATGCAGTACCTGCCGGAAGCGCAGGAGGTCCGCACCGACGGCGGTGTGCTCGTGGCCGGCGAGGCGGCGTACGGCCCGCTCGACGCCGACGGCGAGCGGCCCGTCGGCGCGGACTGGAACGACTACCAGCAGCGAACCGCCACCTACGGTTCGGGCCCGACGCGCCACGTCAGGCGCCCGACCCGTGCCCAGGCGGGCGCCATGGACTGTTCCGGGTTCGTCCGCATGGTGTTCGGCATACGTCACCCGGTGCCGTTGACCAGCAAGGTGGACGGCGGCGACTCCCTGCCGCGGATCTCCCGCCTGCAGGCGAGCGAAGCGCCGGGGGTGGTCCCCCTGCCGAACCGCGACGAACGCGTCGCCGACCTCGACGCCGTGCGGCCCGGGGACCTGGTCTTCTTCGACGCCGGGCAGGACCGCCGCGGCATCGACCACGTGGGTATCCACCTCGGGACCGACGAGGCGGGCCAGCACCGGTTCATCTCCTCGAGGCGGTCCAGCAACGGCCCGACCATGGGCGATCACCTGGAACCTTCGCTGCTGAGCGGCGACGGGCTGTTCGCGAACACGTTCGTGGCCACACGCCGGCTCTGACCGACCGCCGACCGCCACCCACCAGGTCGACAACCCCCGCATCCGGGGGCTCCGGGCCCCGACGGGCGCCACAGCTGCCCATCCGGGAGCTCCCCCTGCGACAACCCCCGTATCCGGGGGCTCCGGGCCCCC
>Ga0207421_10001950_pt1 | contig 26020 bp, 24 predicted proteins | sample SodLakKL_010_SED_4_FD_187542 | JGI IMG/M metagenome (GOLD analysis project Ga0207421, IMG submission 187542) | Alkaline sediment microbial communities from Lake Tanatar, Kulunda Steppe, Russia - 8KL_010_SED (SPAdes) (version 2) | ecosystem: Environmental > Aquatic > Non-marine Saline and... | reverse complement strand
CCATACATCCTGCATCGGATTCCATCATTTTTATGATGCCGTCCATTTGGCCCTTGGTACGTTTTACTCGATTGATTGTTGATGAATGACATTTCATGTTAATCGCTCCTTACATGGCAAGGTACCATACCCATTATGCCCATAGGGGTATAATATTGCAATTAATTTGCTTACAAACACTTTTTTCTGGAGGGTCCTACCATCGTTTCTTAAATGAACAAGCCAAAGTTGTTTACGTAGGCACCCATTAGTTATATAATAAGGTTAGCATGATTGGAGGCTAAATAGATGGAAACAAAAATTTGGAATGAAACAAAGATTCCCACACTCATTGGCTTAATCTTTGAAGGCATTTTTTTAATTGCAGTTTTGAGTCTTCCTTTTTTAGGTGATGTTTTAAACGGAAACGGCGAACAAGAAATCGTTTTGACCAATACACTGGAAACCATTTCAACACTTACCGCCCCGATCCTCGTATTTGGACTTGTCCTATTTTATGCGTTTATTAAAAACTTTAATGGCTACCGAAATTTATACATTCAGGGGGCTGCACCATCCGACGCATACAATTACTATCTTTTTCAGTTGATTTATGGCATTGTGGCACTTTTCTTTAACCCTATCACTGGCATCGCCTACATCGCATCGTATACCATCGGTGCATCCAAGGCAAAATACTATATCGAAAATCTTTAACATTCAAACTGCCATAAAAACCAGCCTACATTGTACTGAACCCAAAAAGTTGGACAGTTAATAAACAAATATCACTCAAGGAATGATGACGGCATTAAGCCGTCATCATTTTTTTAGTTTAGATGAAATGCGCGCATCATTAAAATACTTAATGTATGCTCTTTAAAACAAAATGACCCGTGCGGGCGTTTAAAACGTTTTCACTCCGCAAAACACTTTGTTTTGTGATAGAATTTTTTAAACCATTGAGAAGGAGGCTGTTCATGACTGCAAATATTATTGGATTGAGTATTTTGCTTTTGGCTGTCGCATTGGTTGTTGGTAAAATTATTCGGGTTAAATTTAAAATATTCTCCAAGTTTTTCATGCCAACCAGTATCATTTCAGGATTTTTACTACTTTTTTTTGGTCCAGAAGTTCTTGGCGCCTTTGCAGGCCGCTTTGACATTGAAACGTTAGAATACGGATTATTCACACCAGAAATATTGCAGGTGTTTTCATCACTGCCAGGTCTTTTAATCACCATAATTTTTGCAGGGCTTTTCCTTGGAAAACGTTTGCCGAGTGCTAAAAACATTTGGCTGACGGCAGGTCCGCAAGTCTCGTATGGTCAAACCGCCGCATGGGGGCAATATGTCTTTGGGATTTTGATTACCATGATACTTTTAACCCCTGTTTTTGGCGCACCACCTATGGCAGGCGCGCTCATTGAAATTGCCTTTGAAGGCGGACATGGAACCGCCAGCGGACTTGCAAGCACATTTGAAGACGTTGGTTATGCTGAAGGTGGTGACCTTGCGGTAGGTCTAGCGACAGTCGGCGTCTTAAGCGGTGTGATTTTTGGCGTCTTACTTATCAACTGGGGCGTGCGCAAGCAACACACCCATACCTTAAAAAGTAAAGATGCACTCGATACACAGTCGATGAGTGGCATCATAGACAAAGACAAACGCGAAAAAACGATGGCGATGACTGTTTCACCCGAAAGCATTGAACCGCTCGCACTTCATCTGGGAATTATTGCGATCGCAGTATTGCTTGGTATTGGAATTTTAGAAGCTCTGGTGTTTATTGAAAACGTGACTTGGAACGCTTCAGGGAACATGACAATCTTCGGCTATGTCCCTTTATTTCCCGTTGCCATGCTCGGTGGTGTCATTGTTCAACGTGTTTTAGATAGGTTTGATACATTTGATATCATTGACCGTGAAATGATTGCACGGATTCAAGGGCTCGCTCTTGATATACTGATTGTTAGTGCCATTGCGTCGCTTTCTCTCACAGTCATTGGTGAAAATATCGCTATATTCCTTATACTTTCATTAACAGGCATCCTTTGGAATCTGATTGCGTTTATTTACCTCGCACCCAAAATGATTCCCAAATACTGGTTTGAACGCGGCATTGGTGATTTTGGTCAATCCATGGCCATGACGCCAGTCGGACTTATGCTGCTTCGCATCGGTGATCCGCATAATCAAACCCGTGCACTGGAAGCATTTGGATATAAACAACTTCTTTTTGAGCCTATTGTGGGCGGTGGCTTGATGACTGCGCTCAGTGTCCCACTTATCTTCCAGTTTGGTCCGTTGCCTGTATTCATATTCTCATTAATCATCATGATCATATGGATGATGATTGGTATCTTTTATTTTGGTAAGAAAGACCCAGATACCATAGAATAAAAAATAGGCAGTTCACTGAGAACTGCCTATTTTAGTGCCATTTGATACATATATACATCCAAGCTTTTTTCCGCCTCAGGTAGTGTGAACGTAATTGTTTCACTGTGTAGTCGCTCAAAGCCATAGCGGTCATAAAATTGATACGTACAATCACTGTCGGTAAACAAGAACACATTGGACGCATCCTTGGTCTTAATATGCTTTAAAAAACGGTTCATCAACTGTTTTCCAATGCCTTGCCCTTGTGCTTTTGGGTGCACAACAAAAAGGGTCACTTCACTGTCGAACGTCTTGGATTTTTTTAGCATTTGTTTATATATACGATCAATTGCGCGCATCGCCTGAATTCCGTAAGCCGCATGAGACCGGTTCATAAGCAGTGAAACCATCTCCCACCATAACTTAAGTCGATAGGTCAACCGCTTGAAGAAACGACTATCTCCTTTGGTTTTACCCATCAAAAGCCCTACGGGTTCACCGTCCATATAAGCGATTTCTATATATGAGCTTTCCACTAAGCCATATAATACATCCATATTGACAAAACGTTTACGTGTTATTTCATCCTTAGTATATTCACGATAACTCCACGCACTTTCTGTGAGCATTCCAATCACAGACGTATCAATCGTTTCCATCAAGCTAAACTCAACTTTGGCCATCCTCAGCCTCCTCTTCAATTATAATTATATAGCAAATGGCTTTATTAACCAACACTTCCACATACGTCTTGACAAATAAATAGGGATTATATAAAATTGTTTTATATGCAATTGTTTTATATCAAACTAAAAGGAGCCGTCCATGGAAAGTTACCGTCTGGGATATCATTTAAAAGCTTTAAACAACATCATGAAACGCCATTTTGAAAAGACCAGTTCCATAACCTATGCGCGAAGCATTACGGGAGAAAATACATTCATCTTACGCTATTTGGCTGAAAATGATGACACCCCCATCTTCCAAAAAGATATTGAAAAACGGTTTGCGATTACACGCTCAACCACGTCAAAAGTCATTTCACTGATGGAAGAAAAGAAACTGATCAAAAGGCAAGCGGTCCCCCACGACCGCCGGTTAAAACAAATTGTTCTCACCGATGCTGCACGAAAACTCAATGCAGCCATTCAAGGTGAAATCGAACACTTTGAGTCCATGCTTCAAAAAGGATTTTCAACACAAGAAATTCATACCTTCATTGAGTATATTGAGCGCATCAAACAAAACTTTAGTTAAGTGTAAAAGGAGTTTTCACCATGATTAAGACATTAGCCAAATCGGTTCGTGAATATAAGCGCGAATCGATTTTAGCCCCTGTATTTGTAGCACTGGAAGTCATAGCGGAAATTATGCTTCCACTCATCATGGCCATCTTGATTGATGAAATCTTAGCGCGTGATTTAACCAATCTCATTCAGCTTGGGGCAATCTTGTTACTATTTGCCATGCTTGCACTTTGGTTTGGGTATTTAGGCGGTAAATATAGTGCCATTGCTTCAAGTGGCTTTGCGAAAAATGTTCGCAAGGATATTTTTTATAACGTTCAGACACTTTCTTTTTCCAATATTGACCGTTATAGCCATACTGGGCTTGTGACCCGCATGACCACGGATACAACCAATGTTCAAAATGCTTACGATTTGCTTGTAAGGGTTGCCCTGCGCGCCCCGCTTATGATTGTTTTTTCCGTTATCATGTCCATAAGCATCAACGCACAACTCAGCATGGTGTTTTTACTTGCACTGCCCACGCTCAGCATTGGCATATTCTTAATCTATAAACACGCCATACCAGTTTTTAGACGTGTGTTTAACAAATATGACAATTTGAACAAGTATGTACAAGAAAACATTAAGGGCATACGCGTGGTCAAAACCTTTGTCCAGGAAGATTATGAAAAAACACGGTTCAAATCACGCAGTGAAGATATCCGTGATGATTTTATCAAGGGTGAACGCCTCGTTGCACTCAACCAACCCGCGTTTCAATTTACCTTGTATGTCGTCATGACAATTTTAGCAATCTTCGGCGCCTATATTATTGTGAGCACGTTTGGTGGGTATGATTCGGCTGGTAATCCCGTGTGGGGAGAACTCTCAACAGGGAACCTTTCGAGTTTAATCATTTACGGCATGCAAATACTTGGTAATCTAATGATGCTCGGTATGATCTTTGTCATGTTTACCATTTCATCCGCTTCCGCCAGACGCATCAGTGATGTATTAAACGAAGAGAGTGATCTAAGCAACCCTCCCATGCCACGTACACGCGTTGAGAGCGGAGACATCCGTTTTGATGATGTTTATTTCAAGTATTCTAGCGATGCCAAAAACTGGGTACTTAGTGATATCAACATCGACATCAAATCAGGACAAACTATCGGTATTTTAGGCGGCACCGGCGTTGGAAAATCCAGTCTCATCAGCATGATCAGCCGACTTTATGATGTGAATTACGGTCAAGTCAAAGTTGGTGGTTATGATGTGCGGGATTATGATCTTGATACGCTTAGAAACAGTGTTTCCGTGGTACTTCAAAATAACGTATTATTCACAGGGACCATCGAAGACAATATCCGCTGGGGCAATGAAGACGCACGCTTTGAACACATCGAGCATGTTGCGCGCATTGCGAGCGCCCATGACTTTATAACAGAGTTCCCTGATGGCTATAAAAACCGTATCGAACAAGGCGGTGCCAACGTGTCCGGTGGACAAAAACAGCGGTTATGTATCGCCAGAGCCCTTCTTAAGGAACCAAAGGTACTTATTATGGATGATTCAACAAGTGCGGTTGATACTAAAACCGAAGCTTCCATACGTCATGCACTGAAAACGGATCTGCCAACGATGACTAAAATCATCATCTCACAACGTGTTTCTTCTGTTGAGGATGCTGATCAAATCCTTGTTATAGATAATGGTCAAATTGTTGATGCGGGCACGCATGAAACCTTAAAAGAAACCAGTGACATTTACTATGAAACTTACGCAATGCAACAGCTAAAAGGCGGTGACAACCATGACGAATAAACGTCACACATTATGGCGTCTGATTAAAGGCCTTTTCATGACAAATCCTAAAGCCATGATCATCGTCTTTATTGCACTAATTTTTGCTTCAGCCGGCATGATGTCCATTTCCGTCTTCATTCAAATCATCATTGACGACGCCATCATGCCCGCCCTCGATGAGGGCTGGGCTTCTGTAAGCAGTCGACTTTTTAACATACTTATTGGTATGATTGTTGTCTATACACTGGCTGTGGCTGGGACACTGGCCTACACACAGATTATTGCGAAAGTCGGCCAGGACTATCTTGACGATATTCGCAAAACCATGTTTGAAAAGATGGAATCAATGCCACTTAAATTCTTTGATCAAAAATCTCATGGTGACATCATGTCTTATTACACCAACGATGTCGATACCTTAAGACAGTTTATCACCCAGAGCATGATCCAATTTGCCATGACGGCTTTAACCTTGTTTTTCGTTGTCGGTGTCATGCTTTATTACAGTTTCTTTCTAACCCTCTTTATAGCGCTTGGCGCACTTGTCATGTTCAGAGTCACCAGTAATGTCGGTGGAAAAAGCAGTGACCGCTTCCGCGACCAACAAAAATCACTCGGTGTTCTTGAAGGCTACGTTGAAGAAATGATGCATGGTCAGCGTGTCGTCAAAACATTTGTGCGCGAAGAAAAAACCAAAGCTGAATTTGATGAACTCAATGAACAGTGGTATGACGATGCAGCAACTGCCAGACACTACGGAAACATACTCATGCCTGTACTTCACAATATCGGTAACTTGCTATATGTCTTGATTGCCATTTTGGGAAGTGTCTTTATTTATTTCAATGTAACAAATGTTGGTTTCAGCGGGATTTATCCCTTTAGTATTGCACGGATTGGAATTGTCGTGTCCTTTCTTTCGCTTTCACGACAATTTTCACAAAGCGTACGCATGATCAGCCAGCAAGCACCCATGATTGCAATGGCCTTGGGCGGCGCATCAAGAGTCTTTGATTTCTTAGGATTTGAATCTGAAAAGGATGACGGATATATCACCTTGGTAAGCGCCATGAAGAATAATGATGGCGCATTGATTGAAAGTGAACACGAAACCGGAATATGGGCCTGGAAGTCTTATGATGAAGAAGGCACACCGGTTTACACCGAACTGAAAGGTGACATCGTCCTTGACAGTGTAGATTTTGAATATGTTGAAGATACCCCGGTCCTTAAAGACATTTCAGTCTATGCCCATCCTGGTCAAACCATCGCTTTAGTCGGTGAAACAGGTGCCGGGAAAACAACCATCACCAATCTCATCAACCGGTTTTATGAAATAAAGCACGGCACCATCTATTACGACGGCATCGACATCAAAAATATCCGAAAACCTGATTTACGCCGTTCAATGGGCATTGTGCTTCAGGACACCAACCTATTTAGCGGCACAGTACGCGACAACATTAGCTATGGACGCAAAGACGCCACTGAAGCAGACATTGTGAATGCGGCGAAAACAGCGAATGCTTACGGATTCATCATGAATTTGGCCAAAGGATTTGACACAGAACTTTCAGCCGATGGTGGAAACCTCTCACAAGGACAGCGTCAACTTCTTTCAATTGCACGTGCAGCGTGTGCGAACTCACCCGTACTCATTTTGGATGAGGCCACCTCTTCAATCGACACGCGTACAGAAAGCCTGGTCCAAGAAGGCATGAACCGTTTAATGGAAGGTCGCACTGTATTTGTGATTGCCCACCGGCTTTCAACCATCAAAAATGCCAACGCCATCATGGTGATGGACCACGGGGAAATCATTGAACGCGGTGACCATGAGACATTGATTGAGGAAAAAGGCATTTATTATCAACTGTATACTGGCGCACTGGAAATGGAATAACAATAATGAAGCGTATGAAAAATCAAGCGTTTTTATTTTAAAGTTCAATGAAGATATAAATATTATCTTTTGATATAAATTGAACCCTTTAAAACATGGTAAATCTTGTAATACAAAAAAAGTTCTGGTAGTCTTTTTTTGTTAGACTAAAACAAGGGGGGCACTATGGTCGATATAATGTTAATCACCTCATCACAATATTATGAACTCATTTTAATGATAGCACTGATGATTTTGTGCGGCATGTTTGTTGGTCGGTTTTCGGAGCGATGGAGGATTCCCAGTGTTAGTGGATATTTGTTCATAGGTATAGTATTCGGTCTTATCTTAATTTTGACAGACCGTGATTACTTGTTAGACACATTTATGGCCTTAACTATGTTCTTTTTAGGATTTATCGCTTTCTCCATTGGACTTGAACTGGATTTCAAAAAGTTAAAAGGACGGGCAAAAGAAGTGCTTGTTGTTACATTGACGCAAGCAACAATGGCGTTTGCTTTCACTACAGCTGGTTTATGACTTTTTAACCTTCCTTTGCATATTGCATTAATTCTCGGCGCCATTGCCATTGCCACAGAACCGGGACCCATTTTACAATTGACTAAACGTTATCATACAAAAGGTGATTTGACGGATACACTCGTCCCTCTACATGGTGTGGAGGATGCGTTTGCCATTATCGTTTTTGGTTTGGCACTCACCTATGCCACAGGCTTTCAAAATGCTGATGGATTTTCTATTTACGCTATCTTGACCGGTCCTATTGCTGAACTCGGTTTTTCAATATTCATTGGGATTATTATTGGGGTCGGTTTTAAAACGATTATCTATAAACTTGATTACGAAGATACAGACAAAAATCTTGTAGTTTTTGTTACGGCAATAGTTGCTATTCTCTTATCCGTTTCAATTGCCAATCGTGTTTTTTTATAGGCGATGAACACATTCATTTATCCCCCGTTTTATTACCAATGATTGTAGGGATTACATTTGCGAATTTATCCACAAAGCTTGCTAAACACGAAACAGAAAAAATGTTAGATCAATTCTCACCACCAATTATGATTGCTTTTTTTACGATAGTTGGTGCTGAAATGGTCTTCTTGTTGCATCAAGAATATGCCAATGTGCCGGCAATGGAATTAATAGTTTTCTCCAGTGTATATATTATTTTTAGAATTATTGATAAACTGCTTGGCACTTACACTGGCGGCGCGTTAGCCAAATCAAACCGAAACATTAAACGTTATCTTGGATTTTGTTTATTGCCACAAGCGCAAGCCGCTATGGCGCTGGCGTTTTACGCCAGATCTCAAATAGATGATGCAACTCATGCCAATATGATTGTATTGGTGACCATTATTGGAACCATTGTATATGAATTATTGGGTCCTTTCGGACTAAGACATTCGTTGATTCGCTGTGATGAAGTTGGTGAAGATGGTGCTTGCATCGTTAATAAGTTGAAAAAAGGGAATTCCGTTGAACCGCCTCCTGTCAAGTAGACAGTGAAAATAATCAAAAAGTCTGTAAAGCCTGATTCCGATATTCAATCGGGGTCAGGCCTTTTAATACGGGTGAGAATCGTTGCTTATTGTAAAACGTCATGTACGCATGAATGGCTTCTCTAAGTTCTTCGGTGGAGTAGAAGTCATTGAGATGATACATCTCTGATTTGATGATGCCGAAGAAGCCTTCCATCGGTCCGTTGTCGATGCACCGACCGACCCTGGACATGCTTTGGACCGCTTCGATGTTCTCAAGTTTCTTTTTGAAGACACGGCTGGTGTATTGGAACCCCCGGTCACTGTGGAAGAGCGGCTTCGCATCCGGGTTCTTCTCGACAGCCCTGTCAAAGGTCTTGAACACCAGCCTGTTGTCGTTTTGCTTCGCGATCTCATAGGCGACGATACTGCGGTCGTAGAGGTCAAGGATGGCGCTGAGGTAGAGTTTCTTAGATGTACATTGGATCCTGAACTCGGTCACGTCCGTGAGCCATTTCGTGTTCGGCGCTTCAGCGGTGATGTTCCGCTTGAGAAGGTTCTCCGCGGGAAGTTCCTGAATGGTGAGATATTTCACTTCTTGACGGACTTTTGTGAGGCTCGCCGGTCAAGAAGACCTTCCTCACCATCTTTATTATATTTCTTCACACACCAATAGACCTGGGCCTAAGAAACGTCGTACGCTTCCGCTTCGTGCGCGTATTTCCTATCGTTTCTAAAGCAGTAGTGCACAATCTTCAGGCGCTCTTCATACGTTGTTTTGCGATTTTTGGCCATGTATACCTCACCTTTCGGATCATAATCATTGAGTTCCTCATGGCCATTATATTTTTTATCCAAATTTCTAAAACACTTGAAGAAGTGATTATGTATTTTTTCATGATTAAAGATACCGTATATTCTCCGTCCATAAACTCCTTCACTGCACTTATCTTGTCAGTTTCGGAATAAGCTCGGTTCCTCGGTTTTGTGTCAAAGGCGGCGCTTCCATAGATTTCATAAAGGTTGTTCCACCTATAAACTGTGCTCTTATTGATGTTAAATTCTTCAAAAATCTGAAGTGGCTCTTTGTGGCCTTCTCTGTATTCATGAATCACTTTGAGTTTGGTGGCTTTGCTGAATCTTGAGTTTCTTGACATAAGAAAATCCCCCTAATGTAGTATTCTGCAATGTTGTTTATTTGCAGTGTCTACTTTAAGGGGCATATCACGTGGATTCCTTTTCTAATCAACAAGTTTGTAGCCCTTGGCATCTTCATTCATCGACCCGGTCAAAATCATAATACCTTCAATAAGTCCCCATATGACTGCAATCATGGGACCAATCACAACAACCCAGCCGACGACTGTAAGTAACAGTTGGGCTACTGCTTTTTCGTTATATCCGAGATAGAAATTATGAATCCCAAGATACCCGAGTAAAATCCCAAGTAAGCCTGCCGCAACACGGCTTCTTGGTTGATAATTCGCATTCACCGTTGCGTTTGATGTGGGATCATCATAATATTTTTCAAATGGGTCTTCCGCTTTGTTGACGTCAATTTGTCTCGTGCCGCAATAAGGACAAAATTTTGCATCATTACTAATTTGTGAGCCACATTCTTTACAGTACATCGTCTCACCTTCCTTACCTATTCAAACATGCCTTTTTTAACTGTGTCATAATTTTTAATAAAAGGTTTGGCTCTGATATATAAATCGCGTATATTCATCTTACCGTCTAAAACGATGATGTCTGCATCATACCCTTCTTGAATCCTGCCCTTATAACGGAGATGATAAATATCTGCTACATTACTTGTAAGTGGTTTGAGCGCGTCTTCAAACGCAATACCTTGCGCGTATGCATCACGAAGCGTATGAATGAGCGCATCCATTTTGCCCACACCCATTTTTAAAAGTTTTCCTTGGTGATCAAAGGTAGGCAGTGAGCCACCACCATCGGAAGATATAGTGATTTGTTCAACTCGCACGCCTTTTTTGATGGCGTATTTAAGGGCACTAGACGCACCAAGCGGATGCTTAGCTGGGTAGGCGGTGAAATCGATATTGCCGTCATGGTGAAGTGCATAATCTATGCCGGCATCAAGCAGTGCTTGTGAACGATTAATATGCGTCGGAACAATTTTCTTAACGGGCAGTTCATCGTCCAATAAATCAGTCAGCGGCTTAAGGGCACTTGAACCACTGCCTACATGGACATTCAAAGTGCCACCTTTATTCGATAACATTCCGCCTACATGCACTTGTTTTATTAATCGTTTCAATTCTTCATGCTTTGGCGCAGTACTTCGGTGGTCACTTATCGCAATCTCACCTGCCCCAATGATTTCTTCAATGAAGAGCATGTCATCTTCAATGTCATCAAACATTGTTTTAAGCGGCATTTGATAAGAGCCACTTAACACATAAACATTTAATCCTTCTTGTTTTAAGCCCTTTGCCTTAGAAATTAATTCTTTCATGGAACGACTAAACCCATCGGTCCCCAGAAGACCAATTGCCGTTGTAACACCAGCGCGGGTAAAATCAGTGAGTCCCAGGGGCGGAACTTTAGAAGCATAACCCGCTTCACCGCCACCACCGGTTATATGGACATGGTTATCAATGAGTCCTGGAATCATGGTTGCACCATCACAATCATTCACATCCACTGGAAGTCCCCTGGCATCAATGTCTTTAGCGATGCGAATAATTTTATCCCCGCTGATTAATACATCTTGCAATCCTAAATCTTCTGGCGCATACACATGAACATTTTTAAATAGAATCATAACATCATTCCTTTAAAATCATTATAACGAAAATCATTCAATTTGTAACGTTGAATAATGCTCACATGATAAAATGAATGTATAGGAGTGTGGTAAGATGGATAAAATCTTTAATTTTGACAAGCAACGTTTAGTTTTAACAATCATCATGGGAATGTTACTTGGTGTGGTATGCATTGTGGGCGCCTCATTAAGAAGCAGTGAGGCATTGAACGCAGATTACTTATTTGCGTTTTGGTATAACCGTGTATTGATGGGCATATTCATTGGTTTACTTCCAGCACTCACACTTAAACCCGCCATTATAAGAGGTGCCATCATTGGACTGATTGTCTCATTCGCCTTTTTCGCCTCAACAGGTTTCAACGATTTTATGGGATTCTTTGCTGGGATTGTTTACGGTATAATCATTGAAGCCGCCGCATATTATGTTAAAACACAAAAAAGCTGAGCGCACTCAGCTTTTTTTTAGGACATATTGGCGTTTAAAAAACAGTGTGAAAAATATATGCTCTTTGCAAGCATCATCAAATTTTGAAGCATTGAGCCACGTGTGACGTTTTGCATAATCGACAACGTGAGGGCGATCAGGATGGAAAGCCACAGGCACGCGCCGATGGTTAAGCGCACTTAAAACGCCCACACGATGGTTCCCCCCAACAATCACAAAACGATAATCTGATCCATATTTCAAAAAGTACCCACGAATGGTATCACTTTGTTTGGACGCATCAAAACCCATTTTTTCGATTGAATCATGGATACGCTTTAAACGATGAAATTCTTTAAAAAGAAATTCAGAACTGACAGGACCTACAAAATGTGACCCTTCGCTCGCCTCAAGCCCTTCACCAAATCCACCCATCGGCATGGTTTCTAACCATGGTACGGTATAATCTTTCACGAAGTGGTTTTTTAAATAGTCACATACTGATGTGTTACAAAATGCATTGTTGAGCGTTACAGGTTTAAAATCATCATAAAAGCGAGCCATAAAGGCGGCATCACTGCTTAAATTACGGTTTTGTCCGTATTCAACCATTGACTCGGTAAACGGATGCCCCGCCCCCTGTTCAAAACTAAACCCTAGCGGATTGACAATGTCGCTAAGATGAACAAAAAACAGAGACTTGGGCTTGGTTTCAATGATGGCGTCATAGGGTTTTTCTAAAATGGTTGATGGTTGATGTGGCATGATTAGCCTCCTTTTATGCCTAACGTTTAATCGTTTAAATACGGAGCAGCCATGTTTTCATAAGCATGCATGGTCGATGCATCTTTTTTCTTTAAATGACCCATTAACATTCTAAGTCTTGGATTGGTGCTTAACCAGTCCTGATTATCCCTTAAAAAGAGATAAAACAGTGCATCCCAGTGCTGTGACCATGTGCCTTTACCATAATCAGACATCTTTAAAATATAATTCGAGCCACTGAAATATGGCTTTGTCGTTAATAAGGGCCCGCTTGCATATTGACTCATGGCATATACATTGGGAACCATGACCCAATCATACGCATCAATGTGATAAGTCATGAAAAAACGGTAAACCTCATCTGGATGAATCCTTAAAAGCATGGTCATGTTCCCAAGTATCATCAAGCGCTCGATATGGTTGGAATAAGCCGTTTTATGTAGCTGTTTTACGACATTGTCTAAGGGCGCGAGCCCACTTTTTCCAGCTTCAAACCACTGCGGCAAGCCTCGGGTATGATTCAAGTAGTTTTTTGTTCGCATGAAACGTCCTTTGAGAACGTATGTAGCGCGCATAAATTCGCGCCATCCGATAATTTGTCTTAAAAATCCCTCTTTAGACGCAATATCTACGTTTTTTTCAAGTGTCTTAGCCACAACATCACCAGGCGTAATGAGGCCAATATTTAAGCTCGAAGACAGTCTTGAATGAAAGAGAACTGAGTGAAAAGAATCAATGGCATCCTGATAAGGGCCATAGGCATCAAATCGATGATCCAAAAAATCATCAAGCGCTTTAAGTGCTTCTTCTTTAGTTAAAGGATAATCAAATGCATCCATGGTTCCGGGATGATCTGGAAATTCTTCATCAATGCTTGGTTTAACACGTGTAATTAAATCATGATTGAAGAATTTCTTATACGGCGGTACAGAAATATTTTTCGGCAACTTTTTACGGTTAAAAATATCAAAGCTGTAACGCTCACCTAAAGGTTTGCCTTTTTCCATTAAAATCCCTGATTTTTTACGTTGATGCACATAAAAACGGTGCATATAAAAATCATTGTTTTCAAAATATGTATTCAGTGCATCATTGTCCATTAAAAACATTGGGGTTTTTTCCCACTTAACAGTGATTTTTTGTTTTTGCGCCGCAGAATGAATGCGCCGTGATAAATAGTCATCCACTACATCCCAAATCATGACTTGCGCTTCATCGAGTGAAGCGAAGACATCCATCAAATTGGCATCGGCGTAAGCGATGTAGTGAACAGTGTACCCTCGCTTGCGAAGTTGTTGTGTGTAAGCACGCATAGAAGCACGGTGTAACAATAATTTTTGTTTATGAAAACGAATCTGAACATTCTTATCATAAAAAAATAAAGGGTCTTCAATAACATATACCCTCTGGATGTGGTTTGGTAACGTGTCAAACAATTGATGAGGAAACACGATGATTGTCGTAGGATTCATTAACTCACCTCAATAACATTCTACCATTAAAAAGTGTCTTCAAAATTGAAGACACGTTTTAAATTATGTGCTAATACTTTGCGTTTCCAGCATACTTTTTTCAGGCAAGGATCCAAGTAAAAAGACTGCTAAACTACCAATGCCCACTTGGGCAATATTGCCAGGAATACTTGCAAAAGCTGTCGTGTAGTGTGTTAGGAAAACCGCTTCAAAAACGTAATATCCGCCAATAATGACAAGTCCACCTACAAACACTGCCAATAAATTTTGAAGTTTCGCATCATCCCCTGCGTTAGCCGCCAGCTTACCAACTAAAAATCCAGCCAACAAACGGATGACCAATGTGCCGGGCGCCCATGCAGTCCATCCTGCGAAAATATCGAAAATTGCCATGCCTACGCCACCACTGAGGGCACCTTGCAACGGCCCGTATTTTAATGCAATCGCAAACATGGTAAGCGTCCCTATGTGAATAAGACCACCCGTACCAATAGGAATATGGATACGTATATTCGTTGCCACAAACACCATAGCAATAAATAGTGCTGTCATAACCATTTGTTTGGTATTCATTTGAACAACTCCCTTTTTATTTTCAAATATTATTTTAAATCAACCGATACAAAAAAGAAAGCAATTTAACTACATTTAATTAAATTTATTAAAGCATAAAGAAATTGAATCCTTATTTATAATTTCACTAGACTAAAACAAACGATTTTCATTCAATTTGTAATACAGAAAAAGCTGTTTTAAGCCATTTTTTACACTATGCTTGCTCTACCAAAGTAATAGACTACACAAACAATGAAAGCGGTAACTTTATAAAGTTTAATAAAATGGTTGCGGCTTTTAAAGCGCTCTATTAAAATAAGAATTGTTTTGATAATAAAAATCTGTATTATAGGAGTGGTTTGATGAATCCCTGGAACAAATTTCAAAGTGGCATATGGCAAGAGACCATTGATGTCCGTGACTTTATACAAAAGAATTATCATGAATATAAAGGGTCCGAACAATTTTTAAAAGGCCCAACATCCAACACTAAAGCACTTAATGATACTGTGCGCGATCTTCTATTAAAAGAGCTTAATAACGGTGGCGTTCTCGAAGTGGATACAAATACGGTTTCAAGTATCACCAGTCATGATGCAGGCTATATTAATAAAGATCTTGAAAAAATTGTCGGGCTTCAAACTGACAAACCTTTTAAACGGGCTTTTCACCCATATGGGGGGATCAATCTAGCTAAGAAGGCAATGCGTGCTTATGGTTATGAGATTTCTCCTAAGATGGATGAAGTGTTTAATAAATACCGCAAGACCCACAATCAAGGTGTTTTTGACGCCTATACGCAGGAAGTAAGAAAGGCCAGACGCAGCGGGATTATTACAGGCCTACCCGATGGGTATGGACGCGGACGCATCATTGGAGATTATAGACGCGTTGCCCTTTATGGTGTGAACCGTTTGATTGAAGAAAAGATAATTGAAAAATCTAATTATAAAACCCCAATGAATGAAGAGAACATCCGAAAGCGCGAAGAAATCCAGGAACAAATCAATGCGCTAAATGCACTGATTGAGCTGGGTCAGCTTTACGGATTTGATCTCACACGTCCTGCACACAATGCAACAGAAGCCATCCAATGGACATATTTAGGTTACCTGAGTGCTGTAAAGGAACAAAATGGGGCCGCGATGAGCCTCGGAAGAACTGCAACATTCATTGACATCTACATTGAACGAGATATTGAAGATGGTGTTTTAAACGAAACCAAAGCACAAGAGCTCATTGATCAGTTTATCATGAAATTGCGCATGATCCGTTTTGCTAGAACCCCTGAATACGATGAATTATTTACTGGCGATCCTACCTGGGTAACTGAATCACTTGGCGGTATGGGTCTTGATGGACGCAGCTTAGTCACAAAAACATCTTATCGTTATTTACAGACCCTTTATAACCTCGGCACAAGCGCAGAACCGAACCTCACTGTGCTTTGGAGTCCAAACCTTCCTGAAAACTTTAAACACTTTTGTGCAAAAGTCAGCGCACAGACCAGTTCTATTCAATATGAAAATGATGACATCATGCGCCCTAAACACGGCGATGATTATGCGATTGCTTGCTGCGTGAGCCCAATGACAATCGGTAAGGAAATGCAGTTTTTTGGTGCACGCGCCAATCTTGCGAAAGCGTTGCTTTATGCAATTAACGGCGGAAGAGATGAAATAAGCGGAGACCAGGTAACGGACGCATTTGACATCTATGAAGGCGAAAAACTGGATTATGACGCGGTCATGGAACGTTTCGACAAGGTCATGGACTGGGTCAGTGAAACGTACGTTTCTGCATTAAATACCATTCACTACATGCATGATAAATACGCTTACGAACGCGCACAAATGGCGCTTCATGACGCAGAGGTCAACCGTCATTTTGCCACAGGGATTGCAGGCATCAGTGTGGTTGCAGATTCACTAAGCGCCATAAAATATGCAACCGTTAAGCCAATCAAAGATGAGACAAGCGGACTCATCACCGATTTCGACATTGAAGGGTCATTCCCCTACTTTGGTAATAACGATGATCGTGTTGATGATATTGCCAGTGAGATTGTCTCACGGTTCATGGAAAAACTGCGCCAACAATATACATATAGAAACAGTGTTGTGACCCTCAGTTTACTTACCATTACTTCCAATGTGGTCTATGGTAAAAAAACAGGGAATACACCTGATGGACGTAAAGCTGGCGAGGCATTTGCGCCAGGCGCAAATCCAATGCACGGGCGAGACGAAAGTGGCGCGCTTAACTCACTGCTAAGTGTTGCTAAACTTCCTTATGATGACTGTGAAGATGGTATTTCCAATACGTTCACCTTAGTTCCAACAGCCATTAACAATGATTATGAGAATCTTTCGAGCATCCTTGACGGTTATTTTTCAAAGGGTGGTTATCACGTCAATATCAATGTGCTAGATCGTGATCAACTCATTGATGCTTATCAAAACCCTAGTAAATACCCGAACTTGACAATCCGAGTTTCTGGGTACGCTGTGAACTTTGCCAAACTTACCGACATTCAAAAACGCGAAGTGATTGAGCGCACCTTCCATGAAACATTATAAAAATGATTTAACCGGCAATATTCACAGCGTTGAAACCTTTGGAACGTTTGATGGACCCGGGGTGCGTTACGTTTTATTTTTGCAAGGATGTCCACTTCAGTGTAAGTTTTGTCATAACCGCGATAGCTGGTCAACTAAGACTAACCGGCTTTTGAGCGTACAAAATATTTTGGATGATTTTGAAACTTACCGACCCTTCTATAATAATGGTGGACTTACGGTCAGTGGTGGTGAACCTTTGATGCAACCCGCGTTTCTAGATGCACTATTCAAACAAGCTAAAACACGAAACATTCACACGACCCTTGATACATCTGCAGGCAATTTTAACCCAAATACGCCATCACGGGTCACTTCAATCTTAAAGCATACCGATCTCGTTATGTTAGACTTCAAACACATCGATTCAAACGAACACAAAGCCTTGACAGGTAAGTCTAATGCAAACATCATCGAATTTTTGAATTTACTTGAATCTTTGAATCAACCGACAATCATTCGTCACGTCTTGATTCCAACCATCAACGATGATGAATTCACCATCAAGCGTATGCATGACTTTTTATCCACTTATCAGTGCGTGAAGGGTATCGAGGTCCTTCCCTATCACACGAGTGGAAAACACAAATGGAAAGCGATGGGGCTTGCCTATCCACTTGAGGGCATACCGCCAATGGATAAAAATACCGCAAAGACTGTAGAAGCAAGGTTGAACAAACCCTTAACCACACCAAAGAATTTCAAACCCGATGAAACTGCATACTAATATAACCATATAAAAAGCTGACAAATGTCAGCTTTTTATATGGTTCTTATGTATAGTCTTTAAACCAGTCAGTGATCTCTTGAAGTCGTTTCTCGCGCGCTTGTGGTTTTCCACTTCTTGAAAGTTCATGGGTCTCATCTTTAATCCACACAAGCTTTGTGGGTAATCCTTGGTGTTTTAAAATTGCATATAGCTGCTGGGCCTGTTCAACTGGACAGCGATAATCTTTATCCGCATGAATAAATAGTAACGGCGTTTCGATGTTACGAGCATACTTGATGGGTGATTGTTCAAAAAGTTTCTCACGGTCTTCAAGCGGATGGCCATCCGTTTGGTCACTCGCAAAGAAATATCCAATGTCACTCGTACCATAAAAGGAGAACCAGTTGGAAATTGAACGCTGTGTGACCGCAGCTTTAAAGCGGTTAGTATGGCCGACTATCCAGTTTGTCATAAATCCACCATAACTTCCCCCGGTCACAAATAAACGCTGCGTATCAATGCCTTTATAGCGTTTTAGAACCAAATCGGTAAAATCCATCAGATCTTCATAATCAATCGTCCCGTATTTTCCTCGAATATCCGCAAAAGCATTGCCTTTTCCGTCTGAACCACGGGGATTGGCGAAGAAAACAATGTACCCTTCATTGGCCCAGTATTGCATTTCATGATAGAACACTGAACCATAAACCGTTTTGGGGCCACCGTGAATATTTAAAATGGCTGGATATGACTGATCGGGGTCATAATTTTTAGGTAAAAGCACATAACCATGGACACGGTGAGTTTCTTTATTCAGTGTGACAGAACGCGGCGTTGCGACATAGGTATTGCTTAGCACGCGAGAATTGTGACGCGATACCATGGTGAGTTTTTCTCTAGAATAATCCAGATGATAAAGCTCTTGAAGTCTTTGTTTGTGTAAACCTATAAGAAGGGCCGCATCATTTAGATCTGCAAACCCATCAATAGTGCCCTTCATCGCAAACACAGTGTCGATTTCTCCATCAAGCGTTAACTTTCTGAGTTCAACATGGTCTTCGATTGTTGAGAAAAAATAAAGCGCCTCCGCTTTAACAAAAGGTTTCAGTGACGCACCCAACCGTACGTCTGTACCAACTGTATTGCCCAGTGACTGACCATATGACGCAAGCAACGTTAACTGATTGTTCTCAAGCAGATAAAAATCCGGATTTTGATTGATGCCGTAATCCTTCATGTCTTTAGCGGCCACGACCACATGACCATCAATTTCCCTCAAGAGATCAAATGCATAATCATCTTTTGAATATAGCGTGCGGTGGGTTTGACTGTCAAAGTCATAGGCGTAAACCTGAGTGGTGAACGTCATGAGTTTTTCATCATCTTTACCAGTATAATAAAGTGTCTTCTTGTCATCACTCAACACATTCATGCCAACAGAAAAACGTTTAGACATTAAACGCACCACTTGCTCAGTCTCAATATCATAGATGAAAAGCTGACGCTTCTCATCTGTCTTGAAGCCACGTCCGTTAAAATAATATGGAAGTTCATCAATGGCTTCATAAAATGCGTGTTTCTTTTTAGTTTTCAAATATTCCATGCGTGCTTCCTCGTCACCCTCGTAAAGAATATGATCCGCTTCAGTGAGCTGTGCTGATATAAGCAAACGTGCGGGACTCAAAACCTCTTCAATTGTCGCAACAAAAGGCAGCGTTGTCTTTTTTTCAAAGGTTTTATTCTTAAGATCATAAGCATATAACGTTTGTAAAGAGTTCTCTTTACGGTCAGTTTTTTCCGATTTGTTCTTTTGATAGTCCACAAGCAGTGTCTCATCATTTAAAAAAACAAATTGATTGGTCGATCCAAGTTTTTTAAGTTTCGTGGTTGTTTGGTTTTCACTTAAAAAAAGTGTGTGTTCGTAGGCATTGTCATCATAATTGGCCCTAGAAAGCGTATACGCCGCGCGTTTTTTACTCGGTGAGGCCGCTAGGTTTCCAAGAAATTGAAAATCCAAAAATGCACTCTGTTTCATCTTTTCCACATTGATCATCCTTTATATTTGTATTAGTCTTATTATACATAAATTATGACGATTTGTCATATAATCGGTTGAATCCATTTGATAAACTGCAACATATAGGGTGACTGAAATGTTTATGTTATGCATACCCATCAAAACCATCATAAAAACACCACGCCATTGGACGTGGTGTTTCATTTAATCCTGAGATTTTGTCTCTTCAATGATGGAATCTGTTAATTGATCAGGCACTTCCTGATAACGCAGGAATTGTCTTGAGAACGTTGCCGTACCTTGCGTGATGGCCTTAAGGTCTATATTATATCGCTTGATTTCACTATCGGGAATTTCAGCCGATACTTCTTGTTTATTGTTAGGGAGTGGATTCATTCCAAGTACCGTTCCGCGTCGTTTGGAAATATCACTCATAACATCACCAACGTAATCGTCTTTACAGATTACATTAACTTTACTGATGGGTTCAAGCAGCACTGGACTCGCTTTATCATACGCTTTTTTAAATGATAAAGCCGCGGCTGATTTGAAACTGACCTCATTGGAATCTACTGCATGATAGGAGCCATCAAAAAGTGTCGCTTTAAGACCTATGACTGGAAAACCGGCAAGAGGTCCTTTTTGCATGACTTCAAGCAACCCTTTTTCCACGGCTGGGAAATAGTTTTTAGGGACAGAACCGCCGTGGATTTCTTCATGGAAATCCAAGGTGGTTTCCAAATCATCTGCAGGTTCAAACCGAATATTAACAACACCAAATTGTCCGGACCCACCGGATTGTTTTTTATGTCGGCCTTCTGCTTCTACCTTTTTACGAATGGTTTCACGGTAAGGAATTTTTTGTTCAAGCATTTCCACTTCGACTTTATAAAGATTTTCCATTTTGCTTAAAATAAACTTGATATGAGTAATGCCTTGTCCACCAATGAGCAGTTGTGCTGTTTCTTTATTGCGCACCACCTCAAAAGATGGATCTTCTAAATTTAAACGTTGTAACACCGATGAAATCTTATCTTCATCACGTTTATGTTTAGGACGCACGGCCACATACATGCTCGGTTGTGGTATCGGTGGCCCTTCAAAAATCACTGGATTTTTGGGATCACAAAGGGTATGACCAGTCAGCAAACCATCAATTTTACTGACAATACCAATATCGCCTGGACCAATGGCATCCGTATCGATTTGTTCCTTACCGCGCATAAATGCCACATTGCCCACTTTAATGTTTTTATCAAGGTTTGGACAATATACTTCCTGATTGTTTTTAAGACTGCCAGAAAATACTTTAAGTAAACTTACAGAACCAATGAATGGATCGACAGTGGTTTTAAAAACATATCCCGAAAAAGGCGCATCCGCTTTAGTTTGTCTTGTGACAACGTCTCCCTTAGGTGTTTTCCCTTCCATTGCCTCTAAATCATTGGGCGCAGGCATGAAATCTACAATCATTTCAAGCATGGTGCGTGTGCCTATATCATGATATGCAGAGCCAATGACAACTGGTTTTAAATCACCATTGAGTACCCCTTCACGGAGTCCCTTACGTATCTCATCTTGCGTGAGTTCCTCTCCGGCAAAATGTTTTTCAAGCAAGTCTTCACTTGTTTCTGCGACCGATTCAATAATTTTTTCACGCAGCTCGCTGACTGTGTCTTTTAAATCCTCAGGAATATCCTCGATGACTGTTTTTTCGCCATCAAAAACCCGGGCGTTCATGTCAACCAGGTCGACATATCCTTTAAAATTATCCGCCTCGCCAATGGGCCATAAAAAGGGAACGACCTGATAGCCTAACAAGGTTTTAAGCGTATTGATAATTTCAGGAAAATTAATGTTTTCCTTATCCATCTTGTTAATAAATATGATGGTTGGGATATTGAGTTCATTCAAATCGCCTAACACTTCTTCAGTTCCAATGTCCACGCCTTTTGTACCGTCAATGGTCATGATTGCTCCTTTGACTACACTGAGCGCCTGATACAGTTCATTCGCAAATTCGCGGTTACCGGGTGTATCCAAAAAATCATATTTAACCCCATCATATTCAACCGGTACCAACGTGGTTGAGAGTGAGTTCATCTTGTTTTTCTCTTCATCAAGATAATCACTGGTTGTATTTTTTTCTTCAACCGATCCTTTGGTTTGCTTTAACCCTGCAACATGAAGTACTGATTCCATAAGTGTGGTTTTGCCGGCGCCTAAGTGACCAGCGACTGCAATGGTGCGTAACTTCTCAACATCATAGCCATTCATGTGACCAACCCCTTTATGAATTAAATATTTACGTTAACTTTATTGTACCAAATAATTGTGTTTTTAAAAAAGCGCTTTCAAAATTTTACGAAAAATGCCTGGATCACTTTAGGATCCAGGCAAAATTCACTCGCTCCAAGCGAGTTCGTATATTTTTTTCGCATCTTCTAATGTCAGTGACGCAAATGAACCAAATGATTCACCTTTGTTTTTCTTCAAGGTTTCAACCAATAAAGGAATATCTTCTTTCTTGGCGCCCGCCGCTTCGAGTGTCGTTGGCATGCCAATATCATTAAAGAATCTTTTCAACCTGCGAATGCCTTCAAGCGCAACGTGTTTCTTTTGATAATGGTTATCGCCCACACCAAATACATTGACAGCCAAGCGATAAAACCGTTCAACATCCTCTTCAAGATTATAAAGCATGTAGGCAGGAAACATCACCGCAAGTCCAGCGCCATGGGTCATATCATAAAGGGCGCTTAACTCATGTTCAAGTGCATGTGTCACCCAGTCTTCATCCCGTCCAACACCAAGTTGACCGTTATGGGCGATCGTCCCCGCCCAACAAATGGTCGCTCGCGCTTCATAATCCTCAGGATTATTCAGCAAGGTATAAGACGCCTCAATAACAGAAACAAGCGTGGCCTCCATCATACGGTCTGTTAAAATTACATCGTTGGTTTTCGATAAATACCGTTCAAAAATATGCGAAATCATATCGACAATGCCTGCGGCTGTCTGCCACATCGGCAGGGTATAAGTAAGCTCAGGATTGATAATAGAAAACTTGGGACGGAGCAAATTGGACCCAGATCCACGTTTCAATCCTTCGTCTTCCTTGGTAATCACCATGGCGGGTGACCCTTCAGAACCTGCGGCTGGAATGGTGAGTATGGTCGCGAGCGGAAGGGCGTCTTCCACTTTAGCTTTACGGTCAAAAAAGTCCCAAAAATCACCATTATAGGGCACACCGGCCGCAATGGCTTTCGCGGAATCAATCACAGACCCACCACCGACAGCCAAAATAAAATCAACATTTTCTTGTTTCGCCAGTTCAATGCCTTCATAGACCAAACCATCAAGCGGATTGGGTTTGACACCACCAAGTTCAACAATTTCTAACCCAGCGTCACGAATAGAAGCTTTTACACGGTCATAAAGTCCTGTTTTTTTAATGGACCCCCCGCCATAATGAAGCATTACTTTACGTGCACCGTAAGAAGAAAGTAACGTACCGACTTCTTGTTCCGTATCTTTTCCGAACACAAATTCTGTGGGTGAATAAAAGCGAAAATTTTCCACTGTAGACCCTCCTAATAAAGATAATGGACAAGTTTATTCTAACACGTCAGAACGAATTTACGAATGGTTTAATTTCTTATAAGCCTTTAAATAGATTGTTTTCCACTTCGCTGTAGAATTTTCAAAATCAACCATTGGTTCAGGATAGTCTGTAACCAATGACTGTTTAAACATCGGGTTCAACCTCGGAAGATCATAAATTAAACTTTCATCTACATCTTTAATCTCATTAACCCATGTTTTTACATACTCGCCGTTAGGGTCATAGCGTTTGCCTTGTTTTGTAACATTGAAAAACCGAAATTCACGGGCATCATTTCCGATGCCTGCTATATAATTCCAATTCCCGTAGTTACTAGAAACATCATGATCAATTAATTGTGATTCAAACCACTCAGCCCCCACACGCCAGTCGATTCCAAGATTCTTCGTTAAGAAGCTTGCGACATTCTGCCTGGCCCGGTTGGACATGTAGCCCGTTTGTTTAAGTTCTCGCATGGCCGCATCAACCAGTGGATACCCGGTTCGTCCTTCAATCCATTTGACAATATCCGTTTCGTTGTTGCGCCATGGAATGTCAACATTTTGAATCCCACCAACTCTAAACAAATGGTTCCCAACCTTACAATGAATAAAGCTGAAAAAATCACGCCAAAGCAATTCAAAAACAAGCCAATAGGTCGATTGGTTTTTTACGTGGGTCGCTTCATAGGTTTTAATATTTTCATATACCGTTCTAGGGGAAATACACCCGTAAGCCAAATAAGGAGAAAGTTTTGAAGAATCATCGTGCCTTAGCATACCATTGCGGGTTTCTTTGTATGTTGCGATGGCGTCACTGTCAAACAAGTAATATTTCAGACGGTTTAACCCTTGCGTTTCACCGCCCCGGTACGGTTTCAATGATGGTCCGTTTTTTATCACGTTCAAGCCTTCACAATCTTCACGCTGAATCTGAATACGCTTTGATAACCTAGAAGGCACTGGCAGTGGTTTTCTTACCTTCCAATTGCGTTCAACGTCTTTTCGAAAATGTGTGAAAATATCGGGTATATTCTGCGTTGAATACGGAAGATCATCAGGATGTAATAATGTTTTTTGAAAAAATGATTTTACATGGAGATTCGTACGATTAAGCAAGTCCTTCTCGCGTGCAGTTTCCTCATCCCCAATTTCACGATGATAATAAACATAATCAACATTATAACGTTGGCCAAGTGTATTTAACACCTCTGAGACTGACCCTTGTTTAACAATCAAAGGAATATTCAAGGTCTCTAAGCGTTCTTTTAAATCCTTCAAGGATTCTATTAAAAACTGACGCTTATGCTCTGAATGCTTAAAGAAGCCATGCGCAGTTTTGGCATTGAGATTATCAATCACATAAACACCAATAACTGAATCATGGTTCGATGCTGCTTCATAAAGCGCTTTATGATCGTGTACTCTAAGATCATTGCGAAACCAGACCAGTGCGTTCATTCAATCACCCTCTTCATTAAATATTATACCAAAAACTATGACACCCAATAATTTAAACGGCCCGCAAATATTAAAACATATTTGCCGGCCGTTTGTTATGCTTAGATTATTTGGAAACACGTCTGAGTTGACTCTTATATGAAGCCGTCAAAACTAAAAAGATAAAAGACACCACAACCATAATAACCGCAATGGTATACCAACTAAGCGCATAGCTTCCTGTAATGTCTGCCAAATGACCGATAAGCGGCGGCGCAATCACCATGGTAAGACGTGTTGAAATCAAAATGATGCCCGACGCTGTCCCAATCAATTTAGGCCCAGCCACATCACCAATGGTTGTAAATAGCATGCCAATGGTCGCAAAGGAAAACATCCCAAAAACAAAAGTGAATACCAACAAGAGTGTGCTGGGAAGGACACCTTCAATGACAGTGCTTCCCATGACAAAGAAAAATCCAGCGATAATAAATGCCAGCGCGGCCAGAGAAAGTCTGCGGTTTGAGTTTAAAAACCTGTCATTGATATAGCCGAAGCCAGGATTTCCGATAATACCACCAGCAATAAAAACACTAAGAAATGCGCCTGCGGTTGAGGCGGTGAATCCGAGGTCTCCCGTTAAAAACAAGGTGTAATGAATGGTCATGTTTCCAATCGACAGTCCCATAACCATGCCCATCATGGCCACCATCCAGACCAATGGGTTTTTAAGCACTGCCAAAATGTCTGCTTTTGTATCACGCGGTTCATCATCACCAACCCCATTATTATTGATGGGTTGATACCGTTTAATCAACACAACAGCAAGTAAGAATGC
>Ga0207421_10001949_pt1 | contig 26030 bp, 21 predicted proteins | sample SodLakKL_010_SED_4_FD_187542 | JGI IMG/M metagenome (GOLD analysis project Ga0207421, IMG submission 187542) | Alkaline sediment microbial communities from Lake Tanatar, Kulunda Steppe, Russia - 8KL_010_SED (SPAdes) (version 2) | ecosystem: Environmental > Aquatic > Non-marine Saline and... | reverse complement strand
CCCTCAGGTGTCCTGGCCTCGCATGCGGGCCGGTGGGGTAGCTTGGCATCCTTCGGCCTTCGGGTGGCCGTAACCGCAGTTCGAATCTGCGCCGGCCCATTTGTGCCCGCGAACAACAACCGACGAGCGCAGCGAGTCGCGTTCGTGAGCGGGCAGAAATGGATCCAAGCAGATTCGACTCAGGGAGGAGCTTCGCTCCGACCGTGGTTCGACATCTGCGCCGACCCGCTTTCTCCCGTATCCGCGACTCGTCGCTGTCGCTCCTCGTCGGTTGGATGCGGGTGAATCGTCCCGGCGCGCAGCTTCGGGCAGGGAAGTGTCAGCGCGCAAATGGAGTGAGCGCGACCGTCTTCAAGTGTTCGAATCTGCGCCACGCCTCCAGAATACGGCGCTTTTCCGCTTCCGCTGCCAGGTTGCTGGCGCTCACTGTAAGGGGATCTCGGTGGCCTCGCCATCCGCCATTGGCTGCTCCTCGAGGGCTCCCACCGGTCCCGAACCCTGCAACTGGGTCACGACCAGCGCGCGGTAGGCCCGGCGAAGTCGCTCGGAGAGCGCCTGATGGGAGACGTCGAGCCGGGTGGCCAGTTCCTCCAACGACGTCTCTCGCGGGATCGTGAAGTAGCCGTGCTCGAGTGCGGCGACGAGGGCCTCGAACTGCTTGTCGGTCAGTCGATTTCGCACGGCGTCCATGCCATCGGAGTCGGTGAGTCTGCACAGCGTCAGCGTCGCCCCTCGGTCCTCGAGATGGTCGTACAGCTGGCTGGCGTCCTCGCGGTCGCGAAACCGCACGCGCAGGTGCCACCAGCAGTCGGTGGCCCCAGCCGAGAGAACAGTGCCGCCGTGGGCGAGGACGCGTTCGAAGACGTCGAGCGCCGCCGGGTCGATGGTCACGTCGTAGAGGCGTCGCCCGGCCTCCTGGTCCGTTCCAACGTGGGTGGCCCCAGCCACGGTCGGATCTGCCCTGAGAGCGGCCTCGAGTCGATCGGCCTCGACCCCTTCGAACCAGAGGCCGCGGTCGGCCGCGGCGATCACCCGCTCGACGGCACAGCTACAGTCGGGACAGGCCTCGATTGCGGGCCCGAGGGCGATCGTGCTCGCGTCGATATCGAACTCCGCGATCGTGGACATGGTTGATCCAGCCCTACAGCCACGAGGTGTATAACGCTCTGCCCAAGGTGCTTAGCCGCGATCGGCCGGACTGTCACGACCCCTGACAAGCGTTCGGGGATCGCCGGTGGCCCTGCCCCGGGTGGCGTCCGTCACTGGGTCAGGGTACGATCGTGGCCACACGAAGTCATGGCGGCACTCGAGCGGGTTGGTGGGCCACCGGTGGCGCCATCGATCGCGGACTGTCACGGCTAGATGGAGATTTCCGGGGTGTAGGGGACTCCTACGCGAATAAACCGCTGCCCAATCGCGGCAACTGACTACGCTGTTTATGCCCGGATACCCCCCACATTCGCCCACACATGGAGACATCACGACGAACGACATTGAAGGCACTTGGCGCACTGGGCGCGGGCGGCGCACTCCTCACCGGTCACGTGTACGCCGTCGGCGAACACGATGACGACGAACGGGACGAGGACCCGGACGACGAGGACGTCCCGGCGTCTGGGGTTCGGGTGGCCCACTTTGCACCCGACGCCCCGAACGTGGACGTGTTCGTCGACGACGAACAGGTCCTCGCGGACGTTCCCTACGATACGGTGAGTCCGTACCTGGAGCTCGAGCCCGGCACCTACGGCGTTCGGGTGACGGCAGCGGGCGACGAGGAGACGGTCGTCTTCGACGAGGACGTCGAGGTCGGAGAGGCGTTTTACACCCTCGCCGCCATCGGCGAACTCGAGGCTGACACGTTCGAAATCCTGGCGCTGACCGACGCTGGCTCCGCGCTGGTTCGGTTGCTGCACGCGTCACCCGACGCGCCGGCGGTCGACGTGGTCGAAGCCGAAAGCGGGGTCGCGCTGTTCAGCGACGTTGCCTTCGGCCAGTCGACGAACTACCTGGCGGTGGCGGCGGGGAGCTACGACCTCGAGGTTCGGCCGGCAGCGGACGACGAGATGAACGCGGAGACCGATGACGAAGCGGAAGCGCCTGGCGAGGCCGACGACGAGGAAGAAGACGACTACACCGACGACGAAGAGGAAGACGAACACAACGACGACGTCGTCGCCACCGTCCCGGTCGACCTCGAGATGGGGACGGCCTACACCGCAGCCGCGATCGGATTCCTCGAGCCGGACGACGAGGACCGCGCGTTCGCAGTGGCGCTCACGGTCGATGGGCCCGCGGCCCTCGAGGAACCAGACGACGAGGAGCCGCCTGCGGATGACGACGTCGACGACGAGGAGCACGACGATGATGACGAGGAGGAGGCACCGGGTGAGGACGACGAAGTGACTGACGATGACGAGTACGACGACGAAGATGACGACGAGGAGATGACGGACGACGCGGACGACGACGAGGACTACTGAGCCCCACCACTCGAGTCCGAACTCACTGATTCGCGGGACCCGGCTAGCTATCGTAACAATTGAAACGGTTTACACACCCTCACAGTGAGCCATGGTCTGGAGGGTGTGTGCAATGACGTTCAGTGGCTACTGTAGACGCGGCCCGTCCCGGCGAGTGCGTTCCCGACGTACCGGGAGCGTCGTCACTGGTACCGGTGATCCCACCGCGACGCAGTGACCACCGGAACGGGACGTGACAGTCTCGCTCATACGGTTCGCTGTCGCCGCTTCCCGGTGGTTACGGGCCCGGTTACGGACGATCACCGGTAAAAGCCACGGTAACGCGTATCAGGCGTCGACGTAGTGGTTCACCCACTCCTGTCGTTGCTCGAGCACCCGACGGCCCCTCGGTGTGAGCGCGTAGTAGTTCGTTCGCCGATCGAGTTGGCCCTTTTCGACCAGTTCACGATCGACCAGCGTATCCAGGTTCGGATACAGCCGCCCGTGTGTGACCGGCTGGTCGATGTAGTCGTTGATGTCGTCGAGAATCTGTTGTCCCGACGGTCGGTCCATCCCGGCGATGACGTACAGCAAGTCGCGCTGAAATCCGGTTAGTTGGTCCATGGATCACCCTCTGAAAACGAACGGTCACCGAAGCGTGGCTTTGTTATAGGCGCGGTACAGGACCGGAACGCGGGACGTATTTCTCTTCTGGGTCCCGTTCCTGGGGTCCTCGAGACGACCGCATCGGGATCCACGCTATCCGTCGATCGGTGGCCCCGCCGTCGGGGCACTTTTGCGATCACCGCTCCAATCGACGGGCATGACTGCAGACCCACTCGCCTGGGAGACGCTCGAATCCGACGTAGCCTACACCTGTCCCGGCTTCGATATCGTTACGCAGACCGTACGCCTGCCAGCCGGGCACGAAACCGATTTCGATTACCTCTCGGAACCCGAGAGCGTCTGTATCCTCCCGTTCAGCGGCGACGAGGTGGTCTGCATCGAGGAGTGGCGACAGGCCGTCGGTCGCATCAACCGGGGGCTCCCCGTCGGCACGACCGAACCAGACGACGAGGACATAGCGGCCGCCGCTCGTCGCGAACTCGCCGAGGAGACGGGCCACATCGCTGACACGCTCGAGCCCCTCGTGACGGTCGAGCCGGCCAACGGGCTCGCAGACTCAGTGATGCACTTTTTCGTCGCCCATGACTGCCGCCCAGAGGGGGAGCTGGCACTCGACCACGACGAGAGTATCCGTGTGGCTCCGATGCCCTACGACGAGCTTCGCGAGGCCGTCAGCGAGGGTGCGATACGGGACGGACGGACCGTTCTCGCGGTCTCACACTACGAGTTGCGTTCGGGGAAACGATAGGGGAACGCTGTACCAGCATCTCGGCGAGGGTCGACCCCGTATCGGGCACTCGCCAGTACCGGACTGCAGCGATTCCGAGGAGGGCCACGGTTCTCGAGTTGGTGCCGTATGGCTGTGGGCACTCGATTCCCCGTCCACCGCCCACGATCGAGGCCCTTCGGCTGTACGGATCCATCCGCACCCACCGAGACGGGTGTTTTTTGCCTTCGAGGCCCTTATGACGACCAATGCGAATCGCCACGACGCTCCCGTCGGCGACCGAGATCGTTTGCCGGCTGGGCCTCGAGCCGGTGGCCGTCTCTCACGGCTGTGATTACCCGCCGGAGGTGGTTGATCGACCGGCGATCACTCGCTCGCGAATCGACGCCGACGCCTCGAGTGGCGAGATCGACGCGCAGGTGCTGGAGGCAACTGGTGGCGAGGCGACCACGGATGGGGACACGGCGGAAACTGACGCCGACGACGGAACTGGCGTCTACGAAATCGACCGGACCACCCTCGAGGCGACCGAACCGGACCTCGTCCTCACCCAGGGGATGTGTGACGTCTGTGCCGTGGATTCGGTGATCGTCGAGCGGGCCGTCGAGGCCATCGACATCGATCCTGCAATCCTGACGACCGACCCGCACTCGATCGAGGACGTCCTCGCGGACATCCAGCGAATCGGGGATGCGGCCGGCGTTTCCGACCGCGCAGCTCAGGTCGTTGCCGATCTCGAGGCCCGCATCGCGTCGGTTCGCGAGCGAGCGACCGACCGCGAGCCCGAGGAGCGCCCGCGTGTCGCGATCTTCGACTGGACGAATCCGGTGATGATCGCTGGCCACTGGACGGCCGAACTGGTCGAGTGGGCTGGCGGTGCCTACGGGCTGGCGGACGTGGGGGCGGCCTCACGCCCCCGGGAGTGGACCGAGATCGTCGACTACGACCCCGAGGTGATCGTCGTCGGTCCCTGTGGCTTCGACCTCGAGCAGACTGCCGAAAACGCGGCCGACCTCACCGAACGCGAGGGCTGGGAGTCACTCACCGCCGTCCAAGCGGACCGGGTCTGGGCGATGAACGGCAACCACTACCTCAACCGACCGGGCCCGCGGCTGGTCGACACGCTCGAGGCGCTGGCGTCGATTATCCAGCCGGCCCGATTCCCGACGCCGCCAGCGACCGACGTAGCCGTCCCGGTTGCCGACCTGTCCGGGTGGGACGAGGCGAGTCGGCTCGAGCTCGAGACGTGACCGACGACTCTAACGTGACTGACGACGCCATCCCCACGCTCGAGCTACCCGCTCCCATCGAGTCGACACTCATCGAGCAGGCCCGCGAAGCGACACCGGCGGAGTGCTGTGGGATACTGGGGGGCACCTTCGGCCCCGATCGGCGTCGCGTCACGTCAGCGTACCCGACGACCAACGTGGCTCGAGACCCGACGACGCGCTATCTGATCGACCCCGAGGAACAGCTGGCCGTCTTCGAACAGCTCGAAGGCCGCGGGGAGGCAATCGTCGGGTTCTATCACTCCCATCCCCGGGGTCCGTCGGGCCCGAGTGCGACCGACCGGGAGGGGGCTGCCTGGCCAGATCGGTCCTACGTCATCGTCTCGCTCGAGGGGACGGCACGAGGCGACGACGGGGCGGGCGGGACCCGCGACGAGTGCGTCACTGCCTGGCGGTGGCGCGGCGACTCCGTCGGGTTCGAACGCGAACGGATCCATCGTGTGACAGGTGTGTCCCTCGAGCGGTGAGCATAGCGCGTTCCTCCCGAGCAGTGCCGCGAGTGTCCCACTCCCCCTCATCATGGACCCCTTCTATATCCTCGGGCCCGAACTCCTCGTGGCGCGACCTCCCTCCTCGATACGGCGGTGTATTCGTGTCTGTCGACGGCGGTCTCGAGTCGTTCGAGTAATTCATTGGGTATCGAGACGCTGGCGATCGGCATGTCGTACGCTATCTCCCTCTGTAAGACACGAGTTATTATATCAAGACCGATAGAAACCAATAGTTATTATATTCGACTACCTTTTTGATAGTACGATGGCGAGTGACAACCGCATTCCGGTCACGGTACTCAGTGGAAGCCTCGGCGCAGGCAAGACGACGACGCTCAATCACGTCCTGACGGCTGACCACGGTTACGACGTTGCCGTCGTGGTCAACGACATGGGGGACGTGAACATCGACGCCGAGGCCGTCACCCAACGAACCGATCTCGGAGGCGAAGACGAAATCGTCGAACTCTCGAACGGCTGTATCTGTTGTCGACTCCGCGGGGACATGCTCGAGGAGGTGGGCCGGCTGGCCGAGGCCAGGGACTTCGATTACCTGCTGGTCGAGTCCTCGGGGATCTCCGAGCCGATTCCGGTGGCCCAGACGTTCGCCCTGGGGTTCGAGGACGCCAGTTTCGACCCCACCGACACCTACCGACTCGACACGATGGTCACCGTGGTCAACGCCCACGCCTTCTGGGAGTCCTTCGACTCGGGGAGTGCGCTCACGAGCGACGAACTCGCTTCGGAGGCCGGGCGGGTGCCGGAGGAGGCACTCCTCGACCAGATCGAGTTCTGTGACGTGCTCGTCCTCAACAAGTGTGACCTCGTACCCGAGGACGCCCTCGAGGAGATCGAGGCCGTCCTCGAACGCCTCCAGCCCAGAGCCGATATCGTTCCCACCGAGTTCGGCGCGATCGACCCAGGCGAAATCCTCGGCACCGACCGGTTCGATTTCGAGGCCGCCCAGCAGGGAGCCGGCTGGAAGCACGAACTTCGACACGACCACCACCACGACCCACGGGAGGAACACGGCGTCACCTCGTTCGTCTACGAGCGAGCCCGACCGTTCCACCCCGAGCGGATCGCGGCTGCCCTGACGGACCTCCCGCCAGCAATCATCCGCGCGAAGGGCTTCTTCTGGAGTGCTGGCCGCGAGGACGTCGCGATGGGGCTGGACAAATCGGGCTCCTCGGTTCGGGCCGGCCCTTCCGGTGAGTGGCTCGCGACCCTGCCCCAGGCCCAGCGCGAGCAGTACTTCGCCGCGCGACCGGGGCTCAGAGACGATTGGGACGATGAGTGGGGTGACCGGATGACGCGGCTGGTGTTCATCGGTCGAGCGTTCGACGAGGCGGGATTCGTCGACACACTCGATGCCTGCCTGCTGAGCGAGAGCGAGATGGTGGCGGACTGGTCGACGTACTCGGATCCGTTCGAACCGGAAGAGACACGTGAACTCGCGCTAGCAAACGACTGAATGAGCGTTCCAGTCACGGTCCTCTGTGGGGCACTGGGTGCTGGCAAGACGACCCTGCTCTCGCACCTTCTCGAGCAGGACGAACGCGAGATTGCCGTCGTGGTCAACGACGTCGGCGAGGTCAACGTCGACGCCGACCTCGTCGAGACCCGGACCGACCTCGAGAGCGGCCAGGAGGTGCTGGCCTTAGAGAACGGCTGTATCTGCTGTAGTCTGGGAAGCGACCTCTCCCGTGCCGTCATCGATCTCTGGAAACGACACGACTTCGAGGCACTCGTCGTCGAGGCCTCCGGTGTCGGCGAACCCGAGCCGATCGCTCACCAATTCGCCCGCGGGCCAGCGGCCGGGCCGTACGACCTGGATGCCATCGTGACGGTCGTCAACGCCAGGCAATTTTACGACACCTTCCTCGGGGACGCCGTGTTGGATGACGTGGGCAACGGTGACGGCGAAGTGAACCGGGACGGTGACGACGACCTGCATCTCAAGGGGGCCCTCGAGCCGCCCGAACGGGCAGGCCCGGACGAGACCGGCAGCCGCCCCCTCGCCGACCTCTTCCTCGAGCAGATCGAGTTCTGTGACCTGCTCGTGGTGAACAAGTGTGATCTCGTCACCGACGACGAGCGCGAGGCTGTCGTCGCCACCCTCGAGACGCTCCAGCCGCGAGCCGAGATCCGGACGACGGAGTACGGCTCGCTTCCGGCTGCCGCCGTCCTCGAGACGGGGTTGTTCGACCTCTCTGTCGCACGTGAGGCGGCGGGCTGGAAGCAGGCGATCGAGGACGACGCTCTCGAGGACACATCGAGGGACGAGGCTGCTGAAGCGGGGGGCCACGACGACACCCACGACGGGGATCCTGACCACGGCCACGACGAAGGTTATGACCACGACCACCTCCACCCACCCGAACGCTACGGCCTCGTCGTCGACACCTACCACCGAATCCGCCCGTTTCACCCCCAGCGACTGCTCGCCTTCCTCGAGGACCCGCCCGCAAATCTGGTCCGCGTGAAGGGACTCACCTGGATCGCCGGCCGCGAGGACCAGGCCATCACCACGAGCCTCGCCGCCTCCGAAACCAGCCTCGAGGTCACCGGCCGCTGGATCGCCAGCTTCTCCGAGCAACAACAGGAGACCTACCGTGCCGGCCAGCCCGACCTCCCCTGGGACGAGCAGTGGGGCGACCGCGAGACGCGACTCGCCGTCATCGGTCGCAACCTCGACACCGAGAAGCTGTTCGACCGACTCGACGACTGTCTGCTCACCGACGACGAGATTGAGGCCGGGCCAGAGGCCTGGCTCGAGTTCGAGAATCCCACACCCACGGCGATGAACCGAACGCTCGTGGTCTCGAGTCGGGACGACTGATCGGGCCCTGGCGTCTTCGCTGTGGACCCGACGCGGTGGGAATGGTATTTGATCCCTCCAGACTGATACCAGGGTACGCACATGACCGACCCAGACCGACGCAGCACGGACGAGCACGGCCACGACGTCATCGACCCGCTGTACGTCGCCATCGTCACCGTCTCGACCTCGAGGGCGGGCGCAGCGGATCCGGACGACCCCGGTGGAGACACCATCCAGGCGTGTTTCGAGGCCGAGGGCCACGAGGTGCGCGTTCGCGACCTCGTGCGCGACGACTTCGCGTCGATCCGCACCGCTGTCCGGCGACTGATCGTCCAGCCCGACATCGACGTGGTGGTCACGACGGGCGGCACTGGTGTGACCGCCGACGACGTCTCGCCCGACGCTACGTCCTCGCTCTTCGAACGCGATCTCCCCGGATTCGGCGAGCTCTTCCGCTCGCTCTCGTGGGACGAGGTCGGCACGCGGGCGATGGCCTCCCGGGCGACGGCAGGGATCGCCGCCGACACGCCCGTGTTCTGTCTCCCCGGGAGCACCAACGCCTGCCGGACCGCCTGCGAGCAACTGATCGTCCCCGAGGCCCCGCATCTGGCCGGCCTGGCGACCAAACACCGGGTCGGGACCGACACCCAGACCCTCGCTGACTTCGAACCCGACAGCCAATGACGCTGTACGGCATCGGCCTGGGGCCCGGACAGCCCGACCTCGTGACCGTCCGCGGGAAACGCCTCCTCGAGTCCGTGGACGTAGTCTACACCCCCGGACGGCTCTCGCGCTCGGTCGCCCGCGAATACGTCGAACCCGAGCGCATCGGTGACCTCGAGTTCCCGATGACGCGCGATCCCGACGAACTCGAGCGGGCCTGGCGCGAGGCCGCCGAGGCGGTTGCCCCAACGGCCAGCGAGGGTGACGCGGCGTTCGTCACTCTGGGGGATCCCAACGTGTATTCGACGTTCGGGCATCTCCGCCGGAGCCTCGAGCGTGAGCACCCGTCGGTCGACCTCGAGGTCGTACCTGGGGTCAGTTCCGTCACGGCATTCACCACGGCCCTGGGGATCGAAATCGAGGCGGGTAGCGAACTCGCCCTCGCCGAGGCTGCCGATGGGGCTGCACCCACCGTGGCCGACCGCCAGATCCTGTTCAAGGTGACTGACGCTTCCGAGACGGGCCGGAAGCTCGAGGAAGCGGGATACGACGTGGTGTTCGGCCGCCGGCTCTACATGGCGGAGGGCGATACCGTCGTGACCGACGATCCGAGCGACCTCGCGGAGCGCGATTATTACACGTTGGCGTATGCCGAACATCGCGATTACGAGGCCCAGGGGTTGGGTCGGCAGTCATGAGCAGGTGGTAGACAGCAAGCGTTAATTAGCCCGCCCGTTTTCCCTCGCATGCAGGCCAGGGCCCTTAGCTCAGTCTGGTTAGAGCGCTCGGCTCATAACACCGTCTGCTCGATGTGAGATGGTGGGGGATACCGAGTGGTCGTTGGTTCAAATCCGGCAGGGCCCATGGAACCTGAGAGCGACAGCGAGCAGTGTGAAATGGATCACTGGCGGATTTGAAGCAGGGAGGAGCGTCGCTCCGACCGAGGTTCAAATCCGGCAGGGCCCATGAATTCTGCGACGAACGGATGTGCGGAGTGAATTTATGACGACCTGCCGGTTTGAGCCCAGAGAACGAGCAATGCGAGTTCTCGCGGTTCATATTCCGGTGGAGCCCATGGAGACCTCGAGCGACAGCGAGTGCTCGGAATGGAACGCCGGTGGATTTGGAGGAGGCATCGACGATTGAAGCGGAAGTCTGACTCTAACCTCGATTGAAGAAATTGTCGTGTACTATCGTGATTCCTGGAAGTCCTGAGGTACTTGAGCGATGGTAGTTCCACTCGAGTATCTCGATATTTCTGCAATCACTATTTGTCACCTTCGCACAGATCGCTGAAGAGGCACTGAGAATCGAGAGTGGTGGTTATGCATTCTTTGTGTGCCCGCAATATCGGAGGACAATCAATTGCCGGACAGAGCCTTGACAGGATTTATAGTGTAATGCTGTCTCGAGTTAGAAAACCATGACTGACGGCCGGCGGATGTCCACGGATCGATTCTACGGTGGAATCGAGAATCGCTTGGAGATCCTTTTCGATCTTCTCTCTCTGCTAGATGTGCCCGACACGGAAAATGAAGGAGTGTCCAGTGAGAGGACGATTAATTGGCTTCTCACCAACACGAACGCCGAGGAGCAAAGTGCCGTCGAACGTCACCTAAGTTTCATCGAATCGATCGGTTTGATCGAGAGCGATACCAGTTCTTACAAACTCACGCGGATCGGTAAATGCTATTTGCGGGATCGAAATCCGTTAGTCCTGTACAGTTGCCTCCGTACCGGAGTTAAAGGATTTGACACGATCGTCCGCGCGTTGGCGATTGAACCGCGAACCGACGACGAGTTGATGGAGTTGCTGGTTAGCGAGTTTGAACAGTGCAACATGGGAACCTCCGCGGTTGCAAAGCGCCATCGTGAATGGCTGCAGGTGACTGGTTACGTCGAACGGGTAGACGATCGGAATCACCTCACCAATTCAGGTGAAGCAGTAGCGAACCAACTTCGAGGGCTGTCTTCTCTCACCCTCGAGCCCGGCTCGATCTACCAGCGGACAGAGTTACACTCGAGATATGGCGGGAGCAGACAGAGTGGAATAGCACCATCGAACGATGAACCGGTCATCTTCCTCTTCACAGGGGGAAGTGGGGAAGAACACGGGTACCGAGACGAAATCCGAACTGATCGGACGGTTATCTATACCGGTGAAGGGCAGGTCGGTGACATGGAGATGGTACGCGGAAACCGCGTCGTCAGAGATCACGTCGAGGAGGGAAGAGAGCTCCATCTCTTCTCGATGGAGGACGCTGGGGTGCGATACATCGGCCAGTACCTGTATGCTGGCCACTTTTTCGAGGAACTTCACGATGCAAACGGTGATCCAAGAGAGGCGATTCGGTTCAGGCTGTCGCCAGTTGGGGACGTGGTTACTCCAGAGTCGATCGAGAATGATCGTCCCGAAGCCGTCGAAACGTTGGGGCCGGATCCCGATCACACCGACAATCCAACCGTCTACCAGGTTCCCGTGAAGACTGGTGATGGCCCAATTCGGACCAATTTCGACCGAACGATCGTCGAAGGCGTCGACCGAGCTCGGATCGAAACCGTCTACGCCCCGCCGGGTGACCACGACACGCTCCGCGTCTGGGGCAATCAGGCGGACGAACCAGCAGCAGAAGGAGACTACCTGCTGTTCGCCGATCGCGACGGACGACATGACGGCGAGTACACGCACCTTGCCCGCGTCGCTCACGCGACGGTCCTGGACGATAAGGCGGCCGCAGCGTTCACGGACGCCGTGGGCTGGGGCGAGGTCACCGCCAGGATTTTCCCTCACGTCATGTTTCTCGAGCCGGTGTACGAGGCCGACTGCGACCGCGCATCAGTCTGGGACACGCTCGGTTACGGTGGGTGGCCGAACGACACCTACAGTGCCATCAACTTCGACCGGCGGGACGGGGCCTTCGCCGACGAGTACGATTCGGTCGGGGCGTTCGTCGAGAAGATCCAGGGACGACAGCTGTATCCAGAACCAACCATGCCAGTGTACGACTCGCTCGCGGCAGCCTGTGATGACGTTCGAACTAAGCGATCGCGAGCCGACGACGGTGCCGACCGTCTGACCACCCGCATCGGCGAGGCGGTCATCGAGGACTGGGCTCGAGCGCTCGACGGATTCCAGCCATCCGACGACGTATCTCCGGCGAGGGCGGCGACGTTCGATCAGATTCGGGCAGTATACGAATCCATGGAAGTCGACCTCGAGACTGTGGCCGCCGACCTCGGAACAGGGACGCTCCAGCCATTTTCTGCCGCCCAGACGCTGTTCCTCGCCGTGGTGCGCAACGCCCAGGATGATCTCGACGTCCCTGGTGGGCCACTCAACCAACCCAGATTGAACAGCATCCTCCATGACAGCTATACCATCGATGAACCGGGCGGGCCAGAACCACCGACGGAAACCGGTCATCCCGTCGTCGATCACCTCCGAACCGAACAGCCAACTGTCTACAAGTTCACCGCCCCGCCGGAGTACTGGCTGTCGTCGGTAGCGTATGGCTCAGTCTCTTTCGAGGATCGACACCGTAATCGGTGGAAGGAGATCGAAGAGGGCGACGTTGCCTTCCTCCACTCCCGTGTAGAACCGTCGATCGACGAGTTCGAGAAACAACGTGCCGGGCTGATCGGTGTCGGTATCCTCGGATCAAAGTTCGAAAAAGACGATCCCTGGTGGTTAGACGAACACGGTGCAGACAGGGCGTTTTCGATGATCGTCAGCTTCGACCGGCTGTTCCTCACCGGCGAGATCGACGGCATCGACACCAGCCTCGGTATCGACGAAAAGGACCGATCGACGATTAACCGTGAACTCGGTGCCCTCACTGCAAACTGTCTGCCGATCGAGAGAGCAAACGCGATCTGCTCGGCCATCGCTGGGGCCGCGTTCCCCACCCAAGGGATGTTCGCACGATTTCGGACTGACGACGACGGCGTTGACTACGATCGACCGCGGGCTCTGGTCGAGGCGATGGCCGACTCTCTCACCGAGGTCCCGACTATCAACGCCCACAAGCCCTTCGAAGGCGCCCTCACCAACCACGAAGACGATATCCTGAACGGCCTCCACTTCCCCGACGGCCAGGGTCACGACATCCTCGAGACCGTCGAAACGGCCCTCAACGCGGGCAAACACGTTCTGCTCACGGGCCCGCCGGGCACCGGCAAGACCGAAATCGCCGAACGCGTCTGTGAGCACCTCACTGCCCGCCATCCCTACCTCTTCTCGGACTCCGAGATGACGACCGCCACCGCGGACTGGTCGACGTTCGACACCGTGGGCGGTTACATGCCAACCGAATCCGACGGGACCGACGGCGACCTCTCGTTCACGCCCGGAATCGTGCTCAACCGGCTCAAGAACGTCCGGACGGGCGTCCAGTCGAACGAGCTCACCATCATCGACGAGCTCAATCGAGCAGACATCGATAAGGCGTTCGGCCAGCTGTTCACGTTGCTCTCGGGGCAGTCCGTTCAGTTGCCGTACACCGTCGAGGGCGAAGAGGTCGAACTGACCACCTACGAGGACGTCGACGGATCCGCGGAGCCACACCAGTACGTCGTCCCCAACTCCTGGCGGATCTTCGCGACGATGAACGCCTACGACAAGACCTCGCTCTACGAGATGAGCTACGCGTTCATGCGCCGGTTCGCCTTCGTTCGGGTGCCGGCACCAGCGCTCCCTGAAGACGCCGACGGCGACCGTACCGTCGAGGACGTCGTCTTCGAATACGCCGAGGCGTGGGACCTCGACATCTCGCGAAAGGAAGCGTGGGCTGTCGGTCGCGTCTGGCAGAAAACGAACCACGCCGTCGAGGAACGCGCTATCGGCCCAGCAATCGTCGAGGACGTCCTCCGGTACGTTAATCAGCACCCGGAGGAGCGCCTCGACTATCACCTCGCGCAGGCAGTCGTCAGCTACATCTTCCCGCAACTCGAGGGCGTTCCCAAACGAAAGCGCATCGTTCGGAAGATTATGGAGGTACGAGAGATCGAATCCGACTTGCTCGGGACAGCAGCCCGAGAGATGCTCCAGGTCACCCTCGCCGAAAATGAATAGAGAGCAACTCCTCGAACAACTCACGGAGGACGTCCTCGCGTACGTGATGCGAGGGACGTTCCCGGAGCGCGAGTTTGCCCGATCGATCAAACCCGAACAGTTGGACGAACGCTTCGATGAGTACGAACTCCTGCTCGACCTCCACTTTATCCTTCAGAGCGACGTCGTCGAGTTCGTTAGGGACCTCCCCGAGCACCTTCGGAGCATCCGGACGGAGACGAGAACCGTCTCTCGAACCCGGCGGGGAACTGTCGACGGACGGATAAACTGGGGGGCCACAGTGAAAAAACGCTACGCTGAGCATCCGCGAGATGCGTCGATCTTCGTTTGTGACAACCGCTCCGAGAACTACGACATTCCAGAGAACGTCGTTCTGAAGAAACTCATATCCGTCGTACACCGTACCGTTCGCGAGGCGTTGGACTACCTCCTCGAGGACTACGACTGGGTAAGCGAAACGTGGCGCGGTAATGAGGATCTGATCGACGAACTGCAACGGGTCGTCGAGCGGAATGTCCACGTTCGCAGGATTCGCGAACCGGACGCCTACGAACCGACCGAGCGGATGCTGACGACGGCCGCGGACTCGCGCCAACAGGTGTATCGGGAAGCGGCGAAATTGGTCCGATCCCGAAACCGGCTATTCGATGGCGACGAGCGCGAAATCCGCCGTCTGCTCGAAAAGACGGCCATCGCTCCAGACGACGAGAACGTGCTCTTCGAACTGTTCGTCCTGTTTCGCTTCGTCAGGACGCTCGAGAACTTGCGAGAGAGCCAGCCGACGTTTCAGACGATCGCGACAGATCGGCAGGAGATCGCGAGATTCGAGGGCGAGAAGGATCTGGTTCTCTATCACGACAACTCAGCGAACGACAAAGACCTGTCTTTCCTCGCCGTACCGGACGAAGATCAGGACCACCACTCGCGCTCCGACAAAGTCCAACTCGTTTCCCAAGCGGTCGCCGGGAACTATTTTGACAAAGACTACCAAAACCAAACGGGTCGGCCAGATGTTATCGTCCTCGAGATCATCTCGGAGGACGATACCCCGAACGAGTACCTAATCACGGAAGTGAAAAACAGCACAAACGAAGACACTATTCGGCGTGGTATCAAGGAGACGCTCGAGTACCTCGCGTTCCTCCGTGTCAACGAAGAGTACGTCTTCGGTACTAACAACCCTACTGACGAGGAGTACTTCGGATCGGGCTGGAACGGTCTCCTCGTCGTTCAGGATCTCGGTGACGAGACGGCTTCACTGAGCGAGCAGAAAGGCAGCGAAATCGCCATCCTGCAGGCCTCGGAGTTGGACCGAGAACTGCAGACAGTCCTTAGACATCTACTCGAGCTAGACACTACCGATTCGAGCCAATAGCGATCTTGAATAGCTCGACTAAAATCGCGTTTCAGACGCCGACCTCGAGCGTCCCTGTATCAGGGTTCATCTTATTCTGCGAACGCCACAATCTCCGCTTCGTACGTGTAACACTTGATGCCGTTCTCTTCACAGTGATCAGCCAACTCTCCGGGCCAGACGCCTGCTTCTTCGAAGTCGCCTAAGAACGCCACGGTGACCGCATCGCTATCCCCACCGCTCCCGCTTTCGATCACTAGGGCCGTATTTGGATCGTCGTGGCTCGTCTTGATCACACGATCTCCCGGAACGTACGGGTTTGGCGCGAACTCGAGGTTCTCGTGTTTGTACGTCCAGAGTTTGACGTCCGTATCGTGACAGTACGAGGCGAGAATAGCCGGGTGGTACTCGCGCCAGTCCCCAGGTCCTTTATCGAGCGAACTCGGGAAGGCCACCCTCACCGCCTCTCCGTCCATCTTCTGTCCAAACGCCCCCGTATTCTTTTCCGGCGGCATCACCTCGACGACGACCCCCACTGACGGGTCGTCGTCGCCGGCTTTCACCACGCGGTCGCCCGGCTGGAACGGATTCTCCGGTTTCTGGTTCATGTGGGCAGTGTTCGGACCGAGGTCGATCAGCTCGTTCATCGGTCGGGCCGCGAGGTGGTCGAGCTTCTCCGGTGCCTCTCCCGAGTACGTCGCTTCCGATTCGACCTTCGATTTCAACGTCTCGAGTCGCTCCCAGCCGAGCAACATCAAACTGTCCTCGTTGTCTCGATGCCAGACCATCACGACGATATCGTCCTCCGGGTCTCGATCCACGATTGATCCGGGTAGAAAGGCCGAGACGTCTCGTGACGACTTTACGTCCACTTTGTAGCCGAAGACTTCGAAATCGTGTCCGGAGAAACTTTCCGGGTTACACCGTCGAATCGCCTCCTCGTTCTTCCACTCCCACATTTCGACGGGGAGATATTCGCGACAGAACTCGTGGAATGCGAGTTCTCCGAGGTTGCCGATCCGTTTTACGTCCAGGTCGTCGACTCCCTGAATGACCGCCTGGTGGTGGGCTCGTTTCCGATCGATTTCGTCGGGTGTGTATCGGTACATCAACTGAATGTTATATTGATCCGAAATGAATCTTCGCGTCCGAATGGGAAACAGGTTATAGTAACAATTGAAACGATTTACACACTGATCGCCGACTCGTCTGGCGATTGGGTGTGCAATGACGTTCAGTGGCTACTATACTCGAAGACGCACAAATAATCCACAAGCAACGACCAATCTTACAGGAGAGGCTCGCTACCGCTACGCAACCGAGGTATGAGGCCTAGCTAAAGACGACAGGTAACAGCGGCAGGAAGTACTCGACGAGATATTGCACGAATCCTCGAGCGACCGCTGACCCGATCAGTTAGCGACAATCTGTTGACCGTCGACTGGCACGCTCAGTCACAGATACAGTCCTGGGTCCGGGTCAATTGAACGACCTCCTCGTGAAGCTGTACCACGAGCCCGAAAGTCGTCCGGGCGCGGTACTCGCCAGCGACACCGGTCCGGTAGTAGGACTCTGACCGGTTCTCGATCCAGCGCTCCTCGAGTCGTTCTGCGACATCTCGGGAGAATAGTCCCGCCCGCACTCCCAGTTCGTACACCTCGGTGTGGCGCTGGCCGGCGACGTCGTACTCCTCGACGTAAAACTGGATCGAGCGCTCGATTGCGACGAACGAACTCTCGATGATGACCGTGAAGTGGCCCTTCCTGGCGATGAGAAAGGAGGCCGCGTCGAGGAGGCGACACGCCTTCCGTAACTGGAGCCCGGCCGGATCGGAGACGTGCTCGAGTCCGACCTCCGGAATCTCGGGCTTTCGCTGGAACGCGTCCTCTGCGCCTCCGAGCGCCGCCTCGAGATCCTTCGAGGTCACTCGAGCACCCCGAAGACGTCACGTTTCAGGGAGATGGGGCGGCCGCTAACCTGGTGTGGCTGGACGCGCTCCCGACGGTTGCCTCCCCGAGGGGCGGGTCACTGGAGCCTTTCCTCACGCATAGCCGTTGCACTCGAGTCTACACCCTGTTCAAGCCGAATTTATTCCGCCGGAAGATACATATAAATAGACTCGGAATACAGTCTCGAGCGCCTATATGTATGGAGGGTCGAACGGGCACGGCGCGGGTGCAGGCAGCGACGGGGCAGCCACACCCGAAATTATCAGAGTTGGTAATCACAACGTGAATTTTTTCATGGCGGACCAAATGGAGGGCGTCAATGGCCACTGAGGAAGTCGACCACTCTTCACCCGACGAGGGGTCCCAGGCCGGCCCCACAGGTAAGGAGTCGACAGCGGGCGAGGACGCGGCGTCCGAATCGGCGTCGAACGCCAGTGTCGGGGACTACTCCTGGGCCGACTTCATGGCGGAGTACGGCTACGAACACGAGATCGACCTTCTCTACCCCCACGGCACGAGCGGCCCGGACGACCAGCTCGGCCTCGATACCGACGAGGAAGCCCGGTCGGTCGTTCCGTCCGGAGACGACTGGGAGCGCGTCGATTTCGACCCGACCCCGTTCGTGGGCTACGATCCGGATGCCCTCCCATCGCTGATCACCGAGGTCTTCGCGCCCAACGCGAAGTTCCTCGAGGACATTTTCCACACCTACGTCGACCCGGAGACGACGCCGGTGGTCAAGGGCTTTTACACTTGGGAACACTACAAGTGGGAGTTCTATTATACCGACGATGGCTCGAGACCCCGGGACTCGAGTGGCGAGATCGACCCCTTCGACAGCGAGGACGCACTCGGCTTCGAGCCGGCGAGCATCGAGGAGAAGCTCTATCACGGTGCCAATGCCGCAATGGAACTCGACGACGTGATCGAGGAGCGGACGGTCAACGTCAACGAGGAACTGGACGAGGATAAGTTCTTCTCGACGGCGGTTGGCGGGACGACCGTCGCGAACCGCTACGACCTCGAGAAGGCGGTGCCGATGGCGAAAAAGCGCCATTTCCGTGAGGTCGAACGCTACTGGGTGAACAAACCCTACGCGTTCGTCGTCATCTTCCACTCCAAGAAGGAAAACGAGAAAAAATACTACGCGGTCGAACCGTACCTGAACGAGATCGAAGAGGACATCCAGGAGTTCCTGTCGGGGAAACTCCGGACGGCGATCAAGTACTCCGACGACGGCATCAAACACACCGCCGACGAGGCGGGCCGCCGGGAGGTCATCGAGGAGGAGACCCGAAGACTGCTCAAGCGGTATGACCTCTTCGAGAAGACGAGCGGGGAGACCAAAGAGGGGATCATCCAGGCGCTGCGGACGCTCCTCGACGACGACGAGTCCGATCCCGGAGCGGCGATCCAACTCGAGGGAATCTCGACCCGACCGGAGCCCGCAATTCTCGCGGACGATCCGGACACGCTCACCGAGTACCAGGTCGAGAAGTTGCTCTACCTGCTCAAGCGCAACTTCCTGGGCTACGAGTTGATCGATCCGATCAAACACGACATCAACGTCGAGGACATCTCGTGTGACGGGTACAACTCCCCGGTGTTCGTCTACCACTCGGGGTACGAACAGATCATCTCGAACGTCTACCACGGCGAGGAGGAACTCGACGACTTCGTGATCAAACTCGCCCAGCGTTCGGGCAAAGGGATCAGCAAGCGACTCCCACAGGTGGACACGACGTTGCCGGACGGGTCTCGTGCCCAGTTGACGCTGGGCAAGGAGGTCTCAGATCACGGGACCAACTACACCATCCGACAGTTCAAGGACGTCCCGTTCACGCCGATCGACCTCATCAACTGGAACACCTTCTCGCTCGACGAGATGGCCTACCTCTGGCTGGCCATCGAGAACCACAAGAGCCTGATCTTCGCCGGCGGGACTGCTTCGGGGAAGACGACCAGCCTGAACGCCGTCTCGCTGTTTATCCCCTCGAACACGAAAATCGTCTCCATCGAGGATACCCGGGAGGTCGAACTGCCCCAGCGCAACTGGATCGCCAGCGTCACTCGCCCCTCGTTTTCGGACGACGATCAGGGTGACGTCGACGAGTTCGACTTACTCGAGGCTGCCCTCCGACAGCGTCCGGACTACATCGTGATGGGTGAGATCCGTGGGGAGGAAGGGCGGACCCTGTTCCAGGTGATGTCGACCGGCCACACCACCTACACCACGTTTCACGCCGACTCCGTCGACGAGGTCCTCAAGCGGTTCACGACGGATCCGATCAACGTCTCGAAGACGATGTTCACCGCGCTGGATCTGGTCTCGATCCAGACCCAGACTCGGGTTCAGGGGACGAAGGTCCGACGGAACAAGTCACTCACGGAGATCAACCATTACGAGGCCGAAAACGACGAAATCAACGTCCAGGACGTCTACCAGTGGCAGGCGGAGACCGACGAGTACCTCAAGATGGGTGACTCGAACACCCTCGAGGAAATCAAGTTCGATCGTGGGTGGACCGACGAGAAACTCGAGGAGGAACTGTTCAAGCGACAGGTCATCCTCGCGTACCTGATCAAGAACGGCCTCAACACCTACGCGGAGGTCGCGGCGACGGTGCAGGCGTTCATCAACGACCCGGAGACGATCCTGACGCTGGTCGCCAACGACGCACTCGAACACAGCCTCGAGGACCTGCGGGAGATGGAGAGTGTGTTGATCGACGTCGACCCCGAGAAGGAGGAACTCGTGCCCAGGCCGGATGCCTCGGACGAAACGTACAACCTCTCGACGGATCTCCTCGAACGGGCCGAGGAGTCACTGTTCGACGAGTACCGTGGCAAGGTCCCCAGCGGGCTGGCGAGTGCACTCGAGGACGTCGAACCGGCCGATTCGATCGACGTCGACCGTGCAGACGTCGACGAGTTCGATTTCGGCGGCGACGTCGACGAGACCGTGTCCGGGGACGCCTGGGATCTCGGTGATGGCTCGTCCGAGTTCGGATTCGACGAGGTCGACAGCCCCGAGTGGCTCGAGGACGACGGATTCGAGATGGGTGACGAGGCGGTGGCCGATGATGGTGACCCGGCGACGGCTACAGCACCGGAGACGGAAGCGGGGACGGCAGGCCCTGAACCTGAACCTGAACCTGAACCTGGATCTGAACCAGGTACCGGCCCGGCGGGCGCGACGTTCGATGCGAGCGACGCGACCGAGGCGGATGCGACTGGGGAGAGCCCGCCCGCCCTCGAGGGAGCTGCCGAGGAAACGGCGACTCCCCCATCGTCGGCACCGCCCCTCGAATCGTCGCCCGACACCGAGCGTGAGGTCGGGTCGTTCGTCGGCGATCGACCGGATGACGGGACCGATCCGATCGAAGCCGGCCCCGTCGAAACAGACGACGGCAACGGGGCGACTGACGACGGTGTCGATGCGAACGATGCCAGCGATGCCAGGGACGGAGCGGGCCCACGCCCCGCTCCGGAGACGTTCGATGACCCTGTATCGGACGCGGTGTCCGATGCGGCCCCGTCGAGTGACCACGGAGGAGAGACCGAGGCGGGTGACTCCATCGAGGGACTGTTTTCGGACATGGGCTCGACGCTCGACGAACTCGAGAATCCAAACAGGGGTGTGGAGACGTCGGGAACCGGCGCGGAGGGCCCCATACCTGATACCTCCGGTTTCGACTCCATGTTTCCGGATCGCGACCTCGATTCGATCTTCGGTGACGGGCCACCGACCGAGGAGGCAGGCGATGACGCCGATCGCTCGCCGCCGACGGAGGCCAAACAGGATCCCGACCTCGGTGAGGAAGAGTCGGAAGCGCACGCGGGCGATGGAGCTGCTGGTGACGACGAGTCCGGAGTCGGGGATGGCGAGGCTGGTGCTGAGAGCGTCTTCGATGACGATGGCGAGTCGGTTTTCGACGCCGCCGACACCACCGCAGGCGGTGTCGATTCGGGTGACTCGATCTTTACCGAAACCGATGCGGACACCGACGAGGGCCTCGAGGACGATGGCGAGTCCTCGATGGACGCCGATGCCACCGATGCCGATGCCGATGCTGATCCTGATGCTGGTACTGATGCTGATGCGGACAATGATTCGATCTTCTCGAGCGGTGACTCACCGTTTACCGATGACGACAGCGAAGGGACGCCAGCGGATGGCGAGTCGATATTCACCTCCGAGGGCGATGGCGGGGGTGACGCGACGACCGAGGACGGCGACGATACCGAGACCACCGATGACGAGGAGGGCGGTACATGAGCCTCCAGACGGAGGGCGGGCCGGGTGACCTGGCCTCGGGTTCGGACCTGCTCGGCGAGACCTTCTACCCACTCTATTCCTGGCTGTTCAGCGAGGATAGCCAGTTCGTTTCGGACCTCGAGTTGAAACTGGCTCAGGCTCGGATGACCGACACGGTCGAGATGTACCTCGCCAGGTCACTCGGCATCGGCTTTCTCTCGGGACTGTTGCTCTGGCTGATCGGACTAATGCTGGGCTACGGCCTGTTCGCGACCGGGGTCGTCGAGATCGGTGTCCTGATCGGGATGCCGGTCAGCGACCCTACGCTCCTGGCGTGGATCGAGGCAGCACGGGTGCCACTTCTCATCCTGGTCACGGGCCTGTTTTTCGGTGCGCTCGGCTTTGCCTTCGGCTTCGGCTCGCTCGTGGCGATTCCCTACTCTCGTGCCTCGGCGCGCAAGCGTGAGATCAACATGCTGCTCACCGACTCGGTGTCGTTTATGTACGCCCTTTCGGTCGGTGGCATGAACCAACTCGAGATCCTGGAGGCGATGGCCGAGGCGGACGACACCTACGGCGAGGTCGCAAAGGAGTTTCAGAGCATCGTCCAGGAGACCGAGTACTTCGACGTCGACTACCGGACCGCGATTCGCAATCAGGCGATCGAGACCCCGAGTGACGACCTCTCGCAGTTCCTGACGGACATGCTCTCGATCGTCAACAGCGGCGGGGACATGGAGAGTTTCCTCGAGGACAAGAAAGAAAAGCACCTTCGGACGGCCAAACAGGAGCAGGAACTCACCCTCGAGACGCTGGAACTGTTCGGCGAAATGTACATGACCCTCTCGCTGTTTCCGTTGCTGTTGATCATCATCCTCGTGATCATGCAGATGATCCCCGACGCGGACGTCTCGGGGAACCTGCTGTATCTGGCGGTTTACGGGTTGATTCCGCTGGTGGGGGTCGGCTTCATCGTCCTTGTTTCGACGGTGAAACACGACGAACCCGGAGACGGCTTTCTCACATTGCGCGAGTCACATAGCGCCAGCGCCCGGGTGAAAAGCGCCCGGGAGCAGAGTCTGCTCAACCTTGGGCTGGTCGAACAGTACACCGGGAGCCACCGGGTCTTCGATCGGATCAAGAATCGCGAAGGAACCCACGAGACGGTACAGGTACTCAAAGCCCCCCACCTGTTCTTCCGGGACAATCCGCTGTACACGCTGGCGCTGACGATCCCGGCGGCGTTCGTCGTCGTCACGACGGCGATGGTGAACGGCTCGGCCCCGCTCTCGTGGGGGGAGATGAAGGAGAACCCCGTCTGGGGCACGTTCATCTACCTCTACGCGCCGCTTTACATCACCGCGATCCCGCTCGCCATCTTCCGCGAGTGGAACGTCTTCCACCGCAACGCCGTCGTCAAGACGCTCTCTGAGGACCTGCGGAAACTCTCGAGTGCCAACGACACCGGGCTTACCCTGCTCGAGTCCTTCCAGTCGGTGGCGGAGACGACGTCGGGACGGCTCGCTCGCGAGCTCGAGTTGATGCACACCAAGGTCAACTACGGGATGAGCCTGACGGAGGCGCTGGTGGAGTTCAACAACAAGTATCACATTCCACGATTGGCCCGCACGATCAAACTCGTCGCTAAGGCCCAGGAGGCCTCCAACCAGATTTCGGACGTACTCCGGACGGCGGCGCGCTCGAGTGAGAACCACGACGATATCGAGCGCGAGCGCAAGTCACGAACCCGGATGCAGGTCGTCATCATCATCATGACGTTCATGACGTTGCTGGCGGTGATCGCTATTCTGCAGACCCAGTTCATCGGCACCATGGCGGGGCTGGATACGGGTGGCGATGCGAACGTCGATGCCGGCGGTGCCGATCTGGCCGATGCGGACCTGAGTCAGAATATCGATATCAACGAGCTGTCGCTGCTGTTCTTCCACGCGGTGACGTTGCAGGCGATCATCTCGGGGTTCATCAGCGGCTACATGCGGGATGCGGACATCCTGAGCGGCCTGAAGTACGTGATCATCTTGTCGACGATTGCGCTGGTTGCCTGGACACTGGTTGCCTGATATGTCGTCACAAAAGCGCCCTCGAACGGTCTCGCTCTCGCTGTCGGCGAGAGGGCAGACCACCCAGGATTTCGTGGTCGGCATCGGGATTTTCCTGCTCGCGGTGGCGTTCGTCTTTTCGTTCGTGCCCTCGATTATCACGCCTTACACAGCGGCGACGACAGCCGAGACGGCGCAGGCGGATCGGATCGCGGATACGATCGTTTCCGAGCACGATGAGGGACACAATGAACTCGATCTCGACGGGTTTGATGCCAGTGATTACGGCATTCGGGAGGTCGACGGAACCGACATCGACAGAGTGAGTGTGGAGATACGGGACGCCGATGATAACCAAATCAAGACTGCTGGCCACGACCACGACGATCAATCCGCGGGAACGGCAACTCGCGTGATCACGACGACTGACGAGGGCGAGTGTGATCCCAGTTGCCGACTCATCGTGAGGGTGTGGTAAGATGACGGGGAAACCATCGAAGGTTCCGTCGGCAGGTGGCAAAGACCGAGCCCAGGCGTTCACCCTCGAGGGCTTCATCGCCGCGTTCATCCTCCTCATCGCGGTGCTGTTTGCGGTGCAGTCGGTGGTCATCACCCCCGGAACGGGTGGGGCAGTCGATCGGACGGCACAGGCCCAGGTCCAACAGCAGGTCCAGGACTCGCTGGTGGTCGCCCAGCAGGAAAACGAGTTGTCGGTGATGCTCCGGAACATTCAGTTGGACGACGAGAACGATTTCGAGGGGTTCTGTATAGATGATGAGGACCCAGTCGAGGAGTACGAGCGCCAGGGTTTCGAGGAGGAGACGAAACTCGGTGAGATCCTCGGACAGCAACTCGAGGCGGGCCAGAGCTACAACGTCGAGTTGCATTATCAAACGCACGATGACGAGCGCGACTCGTTCCGTCTGGTGGATGAGGGCCCGCCCTCGAGTACGGCGGTGACAGCGAGTTACACGATCGCGTTGCACGAGGACCAGCCATTGACGTGTGGTGAGGAGCAACAGACCCTTGAGGAACTCAATGACGAAGGATCGTACATCGAGGAGTATGAAGATTCAGGCGTCTACAACGTGGTCGAAATCCGGGTGATCGTCTGGTGATCACCACTCGAGACGAGGGAGCCTCCAGGGACGAACCCACTGAACGTGTTGGCGATCGCGGCCAACTCGTGCTCATCGCCGCCATCTCCATCGCGTTCATCCTCCTCGGCGTCGTCGTCGTGTTCAACGGTGTGCTGTACACGCAGACGGTCTCCTCGAGTTCGAGCGATCAGTCGCTTTCGGAGCCGAGCGTGATCGAACTCGAGGTCGAGGATGCGGTGTGTGCGGTGGCTGACGAAGACGGAACCATCGAACCTAGCGATGAGGACCGCCTCGAGGTGCTTTACACCGAGGCTGGATCAGCGTCTGGCTCGAGTGTGGTGAGTCTCGACCTCAATGAGCAAGATGGGGAAGAAGAGGGAGAAGAGGATATTAAATATAATGCGGAGATCACGTACACGAAGTCGGATCTCGAGTTTGAGAAGACGATTACCGTAGACCCCGAAGAGGATTGTCCAGACGAGGAGGGAGGTGAATAGATGTTCGAAACCCAGCGCCGGGAACGCGCGGTCTCCATCGCCGTTACCCACGTCCTCACTATCGCCATCACCACCGTTCTCATCACCGGCCTCCTCATCTCCGCTGGCTCGCTACTCGAGGCCCAGCAGGACCGCAGTTCGGAGGAATCCCTCGAGACGGTCGGCGAGCGAATCGCTGGCGAGATCGCGGGTGCCCACCAGGCGGCTGGCGACGACGGAACCGTGACGGTCACGGCGGACCATCCCTCGAGGGTGGCCTCCGAGCGGTATACGGTGACGGTGCACGAAAATAATTCCGATACCTGTGAGGATGCCCCCCTCTTAGAAGGCCACACAGCCTGTCTCGAACTCGAGAGCACCGGCGGGGTGACGGTGTTCGTGCCGGCACCGACTGGCGATCTCGAGATCGGTGAGGACCGCTCGGCGTCGGGAGGCAAGATCGTGATCACGGTCGACGCTGACGAAGGTGACGATGGCGAAATCACCCTCGAGGAGGGTCCATAATGTTCGAGGACCCGTTCGGCGAACCGGGTGATCGCGGCGTGTCGGAGGTGCTGGCGTTCATCCTCGTGTTCACCATCATCCTCGCCTCGGTGACCGTCGTCTCGGTGTTCGGGGTCCAATCGCTCACGAGTTTCCAGGAGGGTGAGCAGGTCCGCAA
>Ga0207421_10001948_pt1 | contig 26040 bp, 20 predicted proteins | sample SodLakKL_010_SED_4_FD_187542 | JGI IMG/M metagenome (GOLD analysis project Ga0207421, IMG submission 187542) | Alkaline sediment microbial communities from Lake Tanatar, Kulunda Steppe, Russia - 8KL_010_SED (SPAdes) (version 2) | ecosystem: Environmental > Aquatic > Non-marine Saline and... | reverse complement strand
TGCAGGTCGGACGGCGGAAGCTTGAACTGAGCCCTAGCGCTTTGCCGCGAAGATAACCGGAGCCGATACCGGGAAACGGAAACTCCATTTTCATACTAAGGAGATTCAACCATGCTTTACACCGGAACAAAAGTGACCATTGCCGGTTCGCTGATTAACTTTGCCATCGGGACCTCCTATACCTGGTCTGTCTTTTCCGGCAAACTGATCAGCGACCTGGGCTGGTCCAATACAGCAGCTACTGTTCCTTACACCATCAGCATTTTTATCTTTGCCATGGTCATGGCTTTTGCCGGACGCTTTCAGGACCGGGTGGGTCCCCGATACGGTGCCACGATCAGCGGTTTATTAACCGGAGTGGGCTTTTTACTCTGTGCATTGATTCTAACCCCCCTGGGAGTAGCCCTTGCTTACGGCTTTCTTTTTGGGGCGGGTGTAGCGTTTGGTTATGCTGCTGTCACCCCGGCGGCCATTCGCTGGTTTCCCCCGGAGCGGCGCGGACTGATTACGGGGATCGTGGTAACCAGTCACGGTATTGCTGCCCTGGTCCTCTCTCCGGTGATCAACGCTTTGCTGGTCCGGGTTGGAATATATCAGACCTTTATTATCTGGGGCTTGGCCCTTTTGCTCCTGGTCCTGTTTCTTTCCCGCAGCCTGATTCTGCCCTCTGACGAAAAGAGTGCGGAAATAAAAAATAATGCCCGTTCCGACAAACCGGATCAGAACCCGGTTCCTGCCCTGGACTGGAACCAGACCATCCGGCAACCGACCTTTTTAATTTTATGGCTGATGATGGCATTATCGGCCGGTACGGGTTTGATGCTGGTGGCCAACCTGGTTCCTATTGCCGAGGTTAATTTTAAGCTGGAATCGGGCTATCTGCTGGTATCTGTTTTTGCCCTGTTCAGTGCCACAGGGCGCCTGGGCAGCGGGTTGATCACGGATAGGGCCGGCTACTTGTTTGCGATGAAATTGATCTTAATCGGCATGAGCCTGTCCATGGCTTTGTACCTGGTGGTAAGCGGGTGGCCGGGTGTTGTTCTGGCTACTGTATTTTTCGGTTTTAGTTACGGCAGTCTGTTTACTGTTTTTCCTACGGCAGTGGCCGATCTGTTTGGCCTGGAGAACTTTGGTTCCAATTACGGCCTGCTGTTTACTGCTGTGGGGATTGGGGGCGGATTAGGTCCTTTTCTGTCCAGTTACCTGGCCGACCTGGCCGGCAACTACAACCCTGCCTTCATCATGGGTCTTTTTGCCTGTGCGCTGGCCTTTTTCCTGACATTCTGCCTGGCCCGCACTGCCCTGGTGCGCCGACGCAACGGGACCCTGGCAGGCTAAAGGCAACATAACCATGGGAGCTGAAGCATTATGGAACATATATTGATTAAAGGGGCCAGGGAACACAATTTAAAAAATATTGAGCTTTCCCTGCCCCGGAATAAATTTATTGTCATCACCGGGCTCAGTGGCTCCGGAAAATCGTCTTTGGCGTTCGATACCCTTTATGCTGAGGGGCAGCGTCGCTACGTGGAGTCCCTGTCTGCTTATGCCCGCCAGTTTCTGGGGCAGATGGACAAACCGGATGTGGACTTTATCCAGGGACTCTCCCCGGCGGTTTCCATCGACCAGAAAAGCACATCGCGCAATCCCCGCTCCACTGTGGGAACCGTTACGGAAATTTATGACTACCTGCGCCTGCTCTATGCCCGCGTGGGTCGGCCGCACTGCCCTCACTGCCATCAGCCCATCTCCAGCCAGACCGTGGAGCAGATAGTGGACCAGCTCCTGCAGTTTCCCGAGAAGACGCGCCTGCAGGTCATGGCTCCCCTGGTGCGGGGTCGCAAGGGGGAGTATGGGGCCCTGTTTGAAGAACTGGGGCGCAAAGGGTACGTCCGGGTTCGGGTGGACGGTGAAATCCGGGAGCTGGAAGAAACCATTGTCCTGGATAAAAATAAAAAACACGATATCGAAGTGGTCATCGATCGGCTGATTATCCGGGAAGGGGTGGAGTCCCGGCTGGCCGACTCCCTGGAAAAAGCCCTGGATCTGGGCGACGGCTTGGCTATTGTCCAGCAGGTCGACGGGGGAGAACACCTTTACAGCAGTAATTTTGCCTGCACCGATTGCGGCTTCAGCTTTGAAGAAATCTCGCCCCGGATGTTTTCTTTCAACAGCCCTTACGGGGCTTGTTCCGAATGTGGAGGCCTGGGAATAACGCTGGAGTTCGACCCGGAGTTGGTGATCCCCAATCCCGAGCTGTCCATCTCTGAAGGGGCCATTCACCCTTGGAAAGGAAGTTATTCCACGTACCAGAGGCAGTTTTTGGAGGCCTTTGCCGAACACCAGGGTCTTGACCTGGAAAAACCTTTCAACCAGTTCACAGAGCAGGAGAAAGAGCAGATCTTTTACGGCAGCCCGGAGGTGATCCCTTTTCGTTATTCCAGCCCCTACCGCCGCAAGACCCGCCAGTACAACCGGGCTTTTCCCGGGGTCCTGGAGCTTTTGCAGCAGAAGTACCGGGAACTGGAAACCGATGAAAGCAGGGCGGAAATGGGCCGCTATATGAGCAGTAAACCCTGCCCTGGCTGCGGTGGAGACCGGCTCAATCCCTCCAGCCTGGCTGTTACCCTGGGAGGCAGGAATATCTCCCAGCTGACAGAACTGACCGTGGAGGAAGGGATGGAGTTTGTCAGCAACCTTGAATTGACGGACAAAGAGCGCTTTATCGCCCGCCAGGTGCTCAAAGAGATCACCGCCCGCCTGGGCTTTTTGCTGGATGTCGGACTGGGCTACCTGACACTGCGCCGCAGCGCGACTACCCTTTCCGGCGGGGAAGCGCAGCGTATCCGCCTGGCGACCCAGATCGGTTCAGGTCTGACCGGGGTGATTTATATCCTGGACGAACCCAGCATTGGGCTGCATCAGCGGGATAATTACCGGTTGCTGCAGACCCTGGAGCGATTGCGGGATTTAGGCAACACGGTTATCGTGGTGGAGCATGACGAAGACACCATTCGCAGCGCTGACTATATTGTGGATATGGGCCCCGGAGCCGGGGAAGCTGGGGGTCACGTGGTGGCCGACGGACCACTGGAAACCATTCTCCAGGAGCCATCTTCGGTGACTGGGGACTACCTGGCCGGTCGTCGCTCGATTCCCCTTCCCGAGGTGCATCGCCCTTCCCGCGAGCGGTGGATCGAAGTCAAAGGGGCCCGGGCCAACAACCTGAAAAACATTAACGTTACATTCCCCCTGGGGGTTTTCACCTGTGTCACGGGAGTTTCTGGTTCGGGCAAGAGCACCCTGGTCAATGAAATCCTGGCCAAGTCACTGGCCCAAAAACTGCACCGTTCCCGGGAACGTCCGGGAGAGCACCAGGGCGTGGAGGGTCTGAAATACCTGGACAAAGTGATCGAGATCGACCAGTCCCCCATCGGTCGGACGCCCCGCTCCAATCCGGCTACCTATACCGGCGTTTTTGACGGGATCCGGGAGCTGTTTTCCCAGACCCAGGAGTCCAGGCTCCGGGGTTACAAACCCGGGCGTTTCAGCTTTAACGTAAAAGGGGGCCGCTGCGAGGCCTGCCGCGGGGACGGGATTTTGCGCATTGAAATGCACTTTCTCCCCGATGTTTATGTGCCCTGCGAAGTCTGCAAAGGACAGCGGTACAACCGGGAGACCCTGGATATAACTTACAAAGGCAAAAACATCAGCCAGGTGCTGGATATGAGCGTGAAAGAAGCCATGGACTTCTTTGCCAATATCCCCAGGGTACACCGCAGGTTGCAGACCTTGAACGATGTGGGCCTGGGCTATATCCGGCTGGGCCAGCCAGCCACCACCTTATCCGGCGGGGAAGCCCAGCGGGTCAAGCTGGCTACAGAGCTGTCCCGGCGCAGCAATGGGAAGACCTTTTATATCCTGGACGAACCCACTACCGGGCTCCACGTGGATGACATCAAGAAGCTCCTCAATATCCTGGAGCGGCTGGTGGATAATGGCGATACAGTCGTTGTCATTGAGCATAATATGGAAGTGATCAAGCGGGCCGACCATATCATCGACCTGGGTCCTGAGGGGGGTGACCGCGGCGGCGAAGTGGTGGCCCGCGGTACACCGGAAGATATTGCCCGTGAAAAACGCTCCTTTACCGGCCAATATCTGAAAAAAATCCTTGCTCAAAACAAAGATGGAGAGGACAGTCAGGGGTGCGTTTCTCCTGCTTCACAGTAAAGCAAAGAGAAGGATTAGAAGATAAACAGGGAAAGGCCGTGGAAGATTCGCCGTACCCTCTTTTGAAGGTATTTTTGACGAAAGAGTGGGGAATGTTTTTGGAGCTAAAACAGGCAGGAAGTAGATTGTGGCCGTGAATGCGTTGAAGCGCAGAGAAACATTCTGCTGCCGCAGGGAGGGGAGAGCGTGATGGAACAGTCCAGGGAGGCACTGTTGGAGAAGGTCCAGCAGCTGCCGCGGGTCCCGGGCGTCTATCTCTTTAAAGACAAGGCAGGGCGTGTGATCTATGTGGGCAAAGCCCTGGACCTGCGCCAGCGGGTCCGCTCGTATTTTCAAAAGCCGGCTCACCATTCGTACCGCCTGAAGGCCCTGGTGGACAACATTGCCGCTTTTTCATCTATTGTTACCGATTCCGAAGGGGAAGCTTTTATCCTGGAATCCAACCTGATCAAGGAATATTCTCCCCGTTACAATGTCCAGTTCAAGGATGACAAGGGGTATCCCTTCCTGCGCATCTCGACCACCGAACCGTATCCCCGGCTGGAAGTAGCCCGCAAGGTGGACGAACAGGGTTACCGCTATTTCGGACCCTACAGCAAAGCAGGGGCCATGCGGGAAACCATGCGGTTGATCAAAAAACTATTTCCTTTGCGTAACTGCCGCCAGCCCTTAAAGGAATACGAGGCCCGGGGGCGTCCCTGCCTGAATTTCCAGATCAAGCGCTGCCTGGGCCCCTGCCGCGGCACCGTCTCCAGGGAGGAGTATGCCGGAGTCCTGGAGCAAGTGATCCTGTTCCTGGAAGGACGACAGAGCTACCTGTTAAAAGATATGGAGCAAAAGATGCATCAGGCAGCCGAAGCCCTGGAATTTGAAAAAGCAGCCCGGTTCCGGGACCAGTATTACTCGCTACTGAATGTCATGGAGCGTCAAAAAGTCGTCTCCGGTGACATGGAAGACCGGGATGTGGTGGCACTGGTTAGGAGTGGGGGCGCGAATACGGTGGGCTTTTTCCGTGTTCGGGGTGGAAAGCTGGTGGGAGCGGAGTACTTCTCCCCCCGGGGTGCTGAAGATGCCGGACCGGGAGAAATCATGAAAGCGTTCTTGCAGCACTATTACGACAGGGCATCCTTTGTCCCCGCCGAGGTGCTGCTTTCTCATACCCCGGAAGAAGAAAGACTGCTGGCGGATTGGCTCCGGGAAAAACGGGGCCGGCGCGCTATGATCAAGGTGCCCCGGCGGGGTGAAAAAAAGGCTCTGCTGGAAATGGTGCGTAAAAATACTCAGCTCTACGCCCGGCAGGAAGAAGAACAGGCCAGGCGCCAGCAGGATGCCCTGCTGGAGTTGGCTCGCGCCCTCTCCCTGGATGCCGCACCATGGCGCATCGAGGGGTTTGATATTTCCCACTTTGCCGGGCGTGAAACGGTAGGTGCCATGGTGGTTTTCCAGGAAGGAGTTCCTGTTAGGGATGAATATAGGCGGTTTAAAATCCGCCAGGCGGACCCGGCCGATGATTATGCCGCCCTGGCTGAAGTACTTTCCCGGCGCCTGGACAATGCGGACTACCCGGTTCCCTCTTTGATCCTGCTGGACGGGGGCAGGGGGCAACTTTCCTCCGGGCTGGAAATCCTGCAGGCCAAAAAGATGGAGGGCATTCCGATGGTCTCCCTGGCCAAGGAGCAGGAACATGTTTTCCTTCCCGGGGAAAAAACACCCCTGGCTTTACCCGCAACCCATCCGGCACTACGCTTGCTGCAGCAGGTTCGTGACGAGGCCCACCGTTTTGCCATCTCTTTCGGGCGATCTTTGACGGCAAAAGGCAGCTTGGCTTCTTTCCTGGAAAGCGTCGAAGGGATTGGTCCGGCCCGGCGAAAGGCTTTGCTGGAGCATTTCGGTGGACTGGACAGTTTGAAAGAAGCCTCGTTGAAGGAAATCCGTTCCATAGCAGCGATGGACACCCGCAGTGCAGAAAACCTGTTTTACAGCTTGCATGGTGAATATGAAGCAGAGGGAGATGAAGATACAGATGGAGAAACAGGAGCATTTTAGGAAGAAAGAGGTCGTAGTCAATCTCCAGGGTGGGCAGGAGCTGAAGTTCCTGGTAGCGGAGGATATTGAAGAGTTAATTACCGACATTAGTGATGAAGACAAAGTCCCCTGCTGGGCGGATATCTGGCCCGCGGCGTACGGCCTGGCCTACTATCTCTGGGACAACCCCGAAATAACAACAGGCAAGCAGGTGATTGAACTGGGTGCAGGTATCGGGCTGCCGGGAATTGTTTGCGCGCAGAAAGGAGTCCGGGTGACTCTTTCCGATTTTAATCCCACAGCCATGGACCTGGCGGGAGAAAACGCCCGGTTAAACGGGGTGGAAGTGGAACTGCTGCAGGAAGACTGGCGTTCTTTCCAGTGCAGAAAGCTGTTTGATTATATCCTGGCTTCTGATATCATTTTTGATCCCAAATTAAACCCGTTTCTGGGGCAGATTTTTTACCGCAACTTGAAACCCGGCGGAAGGATATTGATCGCCCACCCGGATCGCAAAGTGACCCGGGAGTTTGTGGAAGACTGTAACCGCTATAATCTCTGGGAGCGGGAGCGGGAGATTTGGACGGTGGAACTTTCCGACACGCTCCTGCCCCGCTATGATATCGTCATTAATTCACTGGAGGCTGGCCTGGATGCTGATCCGCCTTTCTCGGTGTAAATTTTCCGGGTGGAAGAAATGAGAAAGATCTTTTAAGGCTGGCTGAATCATCTCGTAGGTCTCCAGGAACAGGGCTTTTCCATCCGGGCATTTTTTAGCATTTTCCAGGCGCGCTGCCTGCCAAGCGTTCCAGCAGGTCAATAGCCAGCTTTACAGGCTCGTAACTGTCAATTTTTCTCTGAATCAAAAAGTTCAGGGGCGTTTCCCTCCTTGTCAGGGCAGTGTTTTATTGACAGGGGCAACCTTTCCCTGTAGTATAGACTTGGAGTTTGAATTTTCCTGTTCCCGGCTCCGGCTGAATTTGCGGCAAAGCGCAAATTTAGTTCAAGATTAATACTGAGCGTTTTTCTTGAACGAAAAGCTGGGAAAACTCCGAAGCTCCAACGTTCATGGGGGTATTATATTATGTGCGGAAGGATGACGTTCTATGAAATATAAATTGCTGGCCCTGGACCTGGATGACACCCTACTGAATGAAGAGTTCACTATCACCTCGCGGAACCAGGCAGCCATCCAAAAAGTTGTTGACCGGGGTTTGCTGGTTACCATAGCAACCGGCCGCATGTTTCGCTCTACGCTGCCTTATGCACAGATGCTGGACATAGATCTGCCCCTCGTTACATATCACGGAGCGCTGATTAAGAAGGCGGCCAGTGGCGAGGTCTTGCGCCACCGGGCCGTGCCCTTTGACTTAGCCTCGAAACTCCTGAAGTTAGGGGACGAGCGCGACATCCACTTCAACCTCTACCTGGACGACCATCTCTATGTCCGGGAAGAGAATGAAAACTCAGCTTATTACCAGACGATTGCTTCCATTCCCCTGCAGGAAGTAGGCCCCCTTTTCGACTTTTTAAACCAGCAAAACATGGAACCGACAAAACTTACCATTATCAATATGGAGCCGGAATACCTGAACAGGCTCCAGGAGGAACTCAGGCAAAAGTTTTACCCGGAACTTTCCATTCTCCAGTCCAGGCCGTATTTCCTGGAGATAACCCACCGGGAAGCGACCAAAGGTCAGGCGCTGAAATTCCTCGCTGACCGGGAAGGGCTTGACCGCGACTCGATTATAGCTGTGGGAGACAGCTATAATGATGTGGATATGCTGCAATTTGCCGGTCTTGGTGTGGCTGTGGCCAATGCGCCTGAAGAGGTGAAAAAAGCAGCGGACCTGGTCACCCAAGCCAATACGGAAGACGGCGTAGCTAAATTTATCGAGGATTACTTGCTGGCATGACAAGAGTTGTACGGGAGAAGTACTAGCAAATAAAAAACTGCCCGGGTCTTTTCACCCGGGTCAGGAGGGAGTGCCAGGTGGTAACAAACTCAACAGGAATAAGGTTGGTTGCCGACTTGCATGTCCATACCTTAGCCAGTGGGCATGCTTACAGCACGGTGACGGAGATTATTGATGCGGCAGCACAAAAGGGTTTAGAGGCCATCGCCCTGACTGATCACGGCCCTGCCATGCCCGGGGGGCCTCACCGTTATCACTTTGGCAACCTGTTTGTTTTGCCGGATAAAGATAAAGGAGTGGAAGTTTTTCGGGGGGTTGAAGCCAATATCGTGGACAGCGATGGCACCCTGGACCTTCCGGAAGTGTACCTGGAGATGCTGGACATTGTCTGGGCCGGGCTGCATATTCCCTGCCTGCAGCCATCCACCCGGAGCCTCAATACCGAGACATTGCTCCGGGCCCTGGATCATCCCTACGTGGACGGGATTGTGCATCCAGGAAACCCTGATTTTGCCATTGACGAAAAAGCAGTGGTTAAGGCTGCCGTGGATAAAAACAAGCTGTTAGAAATTAATAACAGCTCTTTTGTTATCAGGCGCGGCAGCAAAACACGCTGTGCTGAAATTACCAGGTTAGTTAAAGAGTATGGGGGTATGGTAGCCGTAAACAGCGATGCTCACATTGCCCGGGATGTCGGCCGCTTTGACCAGGGGCAGCAGTTGGTTCTGCAGGAACAGCTTGAGCCCCTGCATGTGGTCAATACCAGCGTGGAAAAGATAAGAGAGTTTTTGAAACAGCGAGGGAAAAAACGTTTCCAAAGGAAAAACGTTTAAGCCAGTGTAACCGGACTGGATACCTGAAATTCGGGTGAAAGGAACTTTTCTGCAACAATGATGTCAGAAGATTATGTGAACATTCTGGAAAGAGTACCCTTCTTTATGCAACTGGAAAAGCAAGACCTGCGTTCCCTGGCTTCACTGCTCCAGGTAGAATCGTTTTCCCGGGGTGAGATCCTGTTTATGGAGGGGGAGCCAGGCAAATCGCTGTATGTCCTCATTGAGGGTTTAATTAAACTGTCCAAGTTAAACGAAGAGGGCAGGGAGCAGATCCTGCATTATGTCCACCCCGGAAGCATCTTTGCTGAGGTGGTGTTGTTCGACGGGGGGCCCTATCCTGCCACGGCCGAAGCAGCAGAAAACTCCCGGGTCGGGCTATTGCATAACCAGGATATGGAAAAGCTGATTCTGACCCGGAATGAATTGGCCCTTAATATGTTGAAAATTATGAGCCGTAGGCTGCGTGCAGCCCAGCTTACCATCCGTGATCTGGCCCTGCATGATGCTGACAGGCGTTTGGGCCGGCTTTTATTCAAACTGTCGGACCGTTATGGGAAAAAAACAGCACGGGGTCTCAAGCTGGACACCTGGATCACCCGCCAGGAAATGGCCAGCATCATCGGCACCACCCGTGAAACGGTGGCCCGCATCTTAAGCCGCTACCAGAAAGAAGGACTCTTGCTTATCCACAAAGGGACTATCTACCTCCAGGATGATTTTCTCCAGGATCTAGACTTTAGGGAAGGTTAGTAGGTTAATATTTGCTCCCCGTTCCCTGGTGTTGGAAATAATGATTGAACACAAACCTGATTAAGAAACAGCCAGCTGAGAAAATAGAGGTTTTCCCCGTTCCCGTGGAGAATAATAAAATAAGTAAATCATAATTATCCAGAGCTGTTTGCAAGCGAAGCAGTTGGAACGTTTCCTGGGCTTCCGGAGCGAGCGGAGGACCGACAGGGAAAACGCCAGAACCGTCCTTTTGCTTTGCGGCGTATGATGTAATAAATGAGCTGAATCATCATAATAAATTTATTGTAGAAGGGCTGTCTGTTCATGGATTTCCGCAATCGCCCGATTAAAGATATCGGTGAATTTGCCTTAATTGAGCACCTGGCAGGGGTTCTTGGTTCTACCGCTTATGGGGGCGAGGGGGTAATCAGGGGTATTGGTGACGATGCCGCAGTCCTGCAACAATCTCCGGGTTCCAGGCTTTTGGCCTCCTGCGATATGTTGATGGAGGGGCGGCACTTTGACCTGGATTATTTTACACCCTGGCAGGTGGGATGGAAAGCGCTGGCAGTTAATTTAAGCGATATTGCAGCCATGGGAGGGCGTCCCCGCTGGGCGCTGGTTTCACTGGGCTTACCGCCAACTTTGACCGTAGGATTTATAGAAGACCTTTACAAAGGAATGGCCGAGCTGGCAGATCGATATGAGGTGATTATCGTTGGTGGAGATACATGTTCTTCCCCTGGCGGCCTGGTGATCGACATCGCTATCCTGGGAGAAGCATCCCGCTACGAGGTGGCCTATCGTTCCGGGGCTCAGGAAAACGATATCCTGATGGTTACTGGATACCTGGGGCAGGCTGCAGCGGGACTGGCCCACCTGAAAAAAGGCAAAGAACCTTTTCTTCCGGAAGCCGATGTGCTGCACCAGGCCCACCTGGTACCAGAGCCGCGGGTGGAGCAGGCCCTGGAGTTGATGCGCAGCGACCTGGTGGGGGCCATGAATGATCTTAGCGATGGGCTGGCTACGGAGCTATATGAAATAGTCCAGGCCAGCGGCTGCGGTGCCCGCATCTGGGCTGACCGACTCCCGATTGACAACCCCACGGAACAGTTGGCCCGCCAACTGGGCGTTGACCCCCTGGATTGGGCTTTGTTTGGGGGCGAGGATTTTGAGCTGCTGGCAACTGTTAAGGGGAACAAGGGCCTTTCTTTAAAAGTTAAAGGTCTTGCCCAGGCCATAAAAAGTATGACAGGTACTCCGTTAAGTATCATCGGCAGTATCGTGCCGCAATATGAAGGAATAGCCATTGTTTATCCAGATGGACGTGAAGCAGAGTTAAAGCCCGGCGGCTACAATCACTTTTCAGGAGGCTAGGTTCGGTAGCCCGGACCGATACCGGGAAACGGAAACTCCATTTTCACATTATAAGGAAGCTGGTGGTATTTTGTTTGAAGGTCGGTTTGTCCTGATTACAGGGTTTTCCGGGGCAGGAAAAAGCGGTGCTTTGCACTGTTTTGAAGATATGGGCTTTTTTTGTATGGACAACCTTCCTCCAGCACTGATTCCCAAATTTGCAGAGCTGTGCATCCAATCAGAGGGCAAAATCAACCGTGTTGCCCTGGTTTGTGATATACGCGGGGGAGAACTGTTTAACGGGCTGTTTGAAGCCATGGATACACTTGAGGAAATGGGGTTTGACCCGGAAATTCTTTTCCTGGAAGCAGCGGAAGATATCCTGGTCAGACGTTTTAAAGAAACCCGGCGCCGCCACCCCTTGGCGGAGCGGGGGACAATTTTGGACGCTATTAGGGAAGAAAAGGCTTTGTTAGAGGCGATTAAAGGCAAAGCTGATGTGATTATGGACACCACTGATTTGTCCCTTTCAGATTTAAAGGAAAAAATTTACCGGTTGTACGCACCAGGCCAGTGGGAAAAGAATATAATGATTACAGTGATGTCCTTTGGTTACAAGTACGGTATTCCCCTGGATGCGGACCTGGTTTTTGACGTACGTTTTTTGCCGAACCCCCATTACGTGGAATCGATTAAAGCGTTAAGCGGTAACGACAAGGAGGTCCAGGAATATATCTGGAAATGGTCTGTAGCCCATCGTTTCTTTCAAAAGCTGGAAGACTTGATGGACTTCCTTGTCCCCTGCTATATCAAGGAAGGCAAACCGCACCTGATCATAGCCATCGGCTGTACCGGGGGTAAGCACCGATCCGTGGCCCTGGCAAACCGCATGACGGAAGTAATGGAGGAAAGGAAGCTCCAGGCAAAGACTGAACATCGGGATATCGAAAAAGCATAAATCAAACCTGGACCTGCAAAGGTCAGCTCTGCGGTGGTGACTGCATTGATGAATCCCGGACTGGAAAAGGCAAAAGAAACGCTTCGATGGTTCTATCCCGGATTGGGCGTCAAACGCTGGTTGTTGGCTGCCCTGCTGGGTTTATTGTTGGTTCTTATCGGCTTTGTGGTTCTAACCGGGACGTTTGCTCCTGACTGGTTGGGCGAGAGTGCAACGGTGCTGGTGCAAAATATTTTCCCTTTTCCCCCATATGCTGGTCCGGCCTTACTGGCAGCAGGGGTTCTATTGGTCATCTGGGGAATGCACCGGGCAGGAAGGGCCCTTGCAGATATTTTCCTCCCGGATCGAGGGCGCAAGCTGGTGGAAAAACTCTATTACCGGCGCTACCTGGAAAAAGGCCCGAGAATTGTGGCCTTGGGTGGCGGGACGGGTCTTTCCGTGCTTATCCGCGGCATGAAGGAATATACATCAAATATTACTGCCGTTGTTACCATGACTGATGACGGTGGGAGTTCCGGTCGTTTGAGGGATGAGATGGGGATGCTCCCGCCCGGGGATCTTCGGAACTGCCTTTTGGCCCTGGCTGATACGGAACCTCTACTCGAGCAGCTGTTTCGGCACCGGTTTAGGGGAAGCAGCAGCCTGGAAGGCCACAGCTTTGGGAATCTGTTCCTCGCGGCTATGACAGAAATGATGGGCTTTGAGCAGGCTGTGAGAGAGTTCAGCAAAGTGCTGGCCGTTCGAGGCCAGGTGCTGCCGGTCACCCTGGATCCGGTTGTACTCAAAGCCGAATTCTCTGATGGCACAACTACTTCCGGGGAAACAAATATTGTAGACCAGGGAAAACCAATCCAGCACATTTCCCTTTCTCCCCAGCAATGCCAACCTCTGCCCGATGTCCTCGAGGCCATCAAAGAAGCCAGTGCCATAATCCTGGGACCGGGCAGTCTTTACACCAGTGTCCTGCCCAACTTGCTGGTCCCTGGAGTAAAAGAGGCCATTCAGGATTCCAACGCCCCTTGTTTTTATGTTTGCAATATTATGACTCAACCTGGTGAAACCGGGGAAATGAGCGCATCGGATCACCTGGAGGCATTTTACCGGCATGGTTGTGGTGATATGATCGACTTTGTGGTTGTGAATACAGAGACAAATATTCCCCAGCCTTTAGCAGAACAATACCGGTCTGAAGGGGCTGTTCCTGTTGCAGTGGATTACGACCAACTGTCCTGGTGGGACCTGCAGGTAGTACCAGCACGTCTTCTGTCTCAAGAAGGTGAGTTGGCCCATCACGATGGAGGAAAGTTAGCCGTGCTGATCCTGGATAAACTGATAGAACGCGAAACAGGCCTGGAGGGGCTGTGGGCTTATACTTTCATGAGCTTAAACGGTTACTACCGGCGGGCCTTAAAAGAAATGGGGGAAAGGGCTTACAGCCCTTTTTCCACCACGCAAAAAAAGCTGCGCCGTTTTCTGGAACATACCTTTAAAAGAGCCTAGGTGCTAAACTTGTTTTCTGGAGGAACGCAATGAATTCTTTTGCCCGCGATGTTAAAAGCGAACTGGCCCGAAAAGAGATCAAGCATCCGTGCTGTATAGAAGCAGAAATGAAAGGGTTTTTGGAAGTTGGGGGGCAGCTATTGATCAACTCCGGCAAGAAAAGCCTGGTTTTTAAGACGGGAAGCGCTTCCATAGCCCGCCGGATTTTTTCCCTGGTCAAAGTTTGCCTGAATGTAACTCCCGCGGTGATTTATGGGCAGCGCAAGGAATTTCAAAAAGACAATATCTACTTTATTCAGGCACCGGCCGAAGCAAAGGTGCTCTCTTTGCTTGCCCGTTTGGGCTTTCTGCCCGGGACCACCCAGGAAACCCCTGAAGCGCTCCAAAAAAAGTGTTGCCGCCGGGCTTACTTGATGGGCGCATTTCTGGCCGGAGGTTCCCTGAACCACCCGGATCGGGAATATCACTTGGAAATTGTTTTTCCTGCCGAAGAATATGCCAGCCGTGCCCGGGATATCCTGGAAACCTTTGGGCTGGAAACCCGTTTTTTTCAACGCAAGGGTTCTTTCGTGGTTTACCTGAAAGGAGGAGATACCGTGGGAGAGTTTTTGCGTATCGTCGGTGCCCACCAGGCGCTTTTTGAATACGAAAATGTCCGGGTGGTAAAAGGCATTCGCAACCGGACCAACCGGTTAGTAAATTACGAAACCGCAAACCTCACACGGACCGCCTTTGCGGCTCATGAACAGATCAACAATATCAAGTTGATCCAGGAAAAAATCGGGTTGGAAAACATCCCCTCTTCCCTGCGCCAGGTAGCCCGGCTGCGCCTGCGCTTTCCTGAGGAAACCTTAAACGAGTTAGGGAACAAAGCCTCTCCCCCTCTAAGCAAGTCCAGCATTAATCACCGTATGCGCCGCCTGAAAGCCCTGGCCCACAAAGCGTCAGAAAAAGGGAAGCAAAGCAAAAAACAATAAGCAGTAATTTCCGTTTCCCGGTTATGGTTCCCGTTGTTTCCCTGATAATAGTGAACTGGAGGTTCAGTATGATCCGGCCACCTAGAAAAGCAGGAATTTTTGAAATAATGTCGAATGATTACTTGACAGCATTAAACAGCATTAAAGAGGGCTTGATTCCCCGGACTGGACCAAAATCAATTGGGGAAAGGATTTACAGGATATGGCCATGAACTTTGAACTGAAGATTGAACAAAGTCAAAAGCTCGTCATGACACCGGAACTGCATCAGGCGATCACCCTGCTGCAGTTTTCCTCCCTGGAGCTGGTGGATTATATCCAGGAAGAAATTACTACCAATCCCCTGTTGGAGATCCAGGAAAAAGAAGAAGGCGATGAAAACGGGATAAATGGCAAAAAAACAGCCGAAGAGTCTGATAACCTGGAGGCAAACGAAAAGGCTCCTTTTGAATGGGAAGACTATTTTAATGATTATGAACCCTATTATCCCCGTGGGTCTTTTCTGACGTACGACAGCGACCAGGAGTCATCCAGTTTTGAACAGTTTGTTTCCAACGATGGAACGTTATATGAACATCTTAGTTCCCAACTTCTAATGGCTGCTGTTAATGAGAGACAAAAAACAATCGCCGAATACCTGATTGGGAACCTGGATTCTAGCGGTTACCTGCAGGGCGAACTGAAAGAGCACGCCACATTCCTTTGCCTGGAAGAAAAAGAAGTGGCTGATACACTCAAATTGATCCAGTCTTTCGAACCAACTGGAGTCGGGGCCAGGAACCTGCAGGAGTGCCTGTTGCTCCAGGTACGCCAGAAGGAGCAGGTGCCTCCCCTGGTGGAGCCTGTAATCCAAGATTTTTTACCTGGCATTGCCCGGGGCAATTTCCGGGAAATGGCCCAAAAGCTTAACGTGAGTCAAAAAGAGCTGCAGGAAGCCATAGACTTTATCCGAACCTTAAACCCCAAACCGGGTGCCAACTTGGGTGGGGCTGGAGAAACCAAGTATATTGTTCCAGATGTGATCGTGGAAAAGGTCGAAGATCAATACGTGATCATAGTGAACGATAATGTGCCCCACTTGGTGATCAGTCCCTTTTACCGCAGTCTGTTGCAAAGGCAGGAAGAAGGCAGTTTAAACAGCTATATCAAAAAACGCCTTGACAGCGCCCTATGGCTGATCAAAAGCATTGAGCAGCGGCGCCAGACCCTGTATAATGTTACCGGCGAGATCGTAGCAGCACAAAAAAACTTTTTGGAACAAGGGATCCGACATTTAAAGCCATTAACCCTAAAAGATATTGCTGATAAAATCGGCATCCACGAGTCCACCGTCAGCCGGGCTACGGCCAACAAGTATGTGCAGACACCCAGGGGTCTTTATCCTTTAAAATTTTTCTTTTCCAGCGGCATTAATGGAAGCCAGGGCGAATCCCATTCTGTTTTAAGTATCAAATCATATCTCAGAGAGCTGGTAGAACAGGAAGAACCCACGTCACCCTACAGCGACCAGCAGTTGGCTGAAATTTTAAAAAGCCAGGGGATGAAAGTGTCCCGCCGGACCATTACCAAGTACCGGGAAGAGCTGGGGATATCTGCTTCCTTCAAAAGGCGCAGGGTGTAAAATGATGGCGCGGGAACAGGATTTTTTCAATCATGAACTTAAAATGGGTCAAAATCGACGAACAAGGACTTTTTTTGACCCATTTTTCATTGTATAATAATAGCTGCGATGCCATAATCGGGAAATGAGGACATGTGGATGGGTATGCATGAATAAAGGATAATTTAAATGTATGATGTACATATTAAGGAGGCAAGGCTTATGACGGTAAGAGTGGGAATTAACGGATTTGGCAGGATCGCTAAAGCCTGCCTGAGAGCTTCACTCCAACACCCGGGGCTGGAAGTTGTGGCGGTAAACAGCACCCGGGATCCGGAACTACTGGTGCACCTTCTGCAGTATGATTCTGTCTATGGGACGTTCGAAGCCAAGGTAGAGACCGACGGTCAGTATTTAATAATTAATGGGCAGCGGATCCGCATCCTGGCCCAGCGGGACCCCGCTATGCTCAACTGGGGCGATACAGGAGCTGAAGTGGTCCTGGAAGCCACCGGTGCTTTTAATGAGAAAGCCGAAGCGGCCAAACACCTAAAAGGTGGGGCCAAGCGGGTTATCATTACAGCTCCGGGCAAAGGTGTGGATCAAACCATTGTGATGGGGGTCAATGAAGACAGCTATGACCCCGGGCAGCACCGGGTAATTTCCAATGCTTCCTGCACAACGAACTGCCTGGCAGTGGTTGTCCGGGTTTTGCATGAAAAAATCGGCCTGAAAAGAGGCCTGATGAACACCATTCATTCTTATACCAATGACCAGGAGCTGCTGGATATCTCCCACAAGGACTTCAGGAGAGCCCGGGCTGCAGGTGTCTCCATGATCCCGACTACCACGGGGGCCGCCCGGAATGTGGGACTGGTCTTGCCAGATCTTCAGGGAAAAATTAACGGGATGGCTGTCCGGGTCCCTACCTTTACTGTTTCTATGGTGGACCTGGTGGCTGAACTGGAACGGAATGTCAGTGAAGAAGAAGTTAATTCCCTGTTCCAGGAAGCGGCAACAAATGAACTGAAAGGATACCTGGACATCTCCTATAAACCGCTGGTCTCAATTGATTATCGCAAAGATGAACATTCCGCCATTGTAGATGCCCTTTCCACTATGGTGCTGGATGACCGCATGGTCAAAGTGATTGCCTGGTATGACAATGAATGGGGTTACTCGAAACGGGTCCTGGACCTGGCTGTATTCATGGCCGGTCGAGGCTTGTAACGTAGACGATAAAGCGGAGTTTTTTGAAGGCAAACAAGATGATTGGAGTGGATTCCACTTGTCCATGTTAACTTTAAAAGATTTTGATTTGAAAGGCAAACGGGTTTTTGTCCGGGTGGATTTCAATGTCCCTTTAAGCAGCGGTCGCGTTATGGATGACTCCAAAATCCTGGCCTCCCTGCCAACTCTCCGTTACCTGGTTGATGCCGGAGCCCGAGTTATCGTGGCTTCTCATTTGGGCAGGCCCAAGGGTAAGCCTGTTGACTCCCTGCGCATGGATCCTGTAGCCCAAAGGCTTTCGGATTTGTTGGGCGTAGAAGTAGGCAAGGTAGACCAGGTTACTGGAGATGAAGTGGAGCAAAGAGTTGAACAGCTTGCCCCTGGTTCTGTCCTCGTCCTGGAAAATGTCCGGTTTGATTCGGGAGAAGAGAAAAATGATCCGGCTTTTGCTGCTTCCCTGGCCCGCATGGCCGATCTTTTTGTTAATGATGCTTTTGGTACCGTCCACCGGGCTCATGCTTCCAATAGCGGGATTGCGTCCTACCTGCCAACGGTTGCAGGATTACTCATGGAGCGGGAAATGAGCTACCTTAACTGGAGCAAAGAGAACCCCTCCCGGCCCTTGGTCGCTATCCTGGGCGGCAGAAAGGTTGCTGATAAAATCGGGGTAATTCGCTATTTCCTGGACCAGGTGGATACACTGCTGTTGGGCGGTGCCATGGCCAACACGTTTTTAAAAGCCAAGGGCTGCTTTCCAGGCAACTCACTCTACGAGGCAGATAAAGTGGAAGTAGCGGCAGATCTTCTCCGGGAATCCCGGGACAGGCGGGCAGAGATCATTTTACCTGTGGATGTAGTGGTCGTGGAAAAACTGGAGGCACATGCGCCCTGGCAGGTGGTCCGGGTGGAAGAAATCCCCGAAGGCTGGGGGACCGTTGATATTGGTCCTGAAACCGTGGATCTGTTTCGTGAAACCATAATTGGGGCCAGAATGGTCCTGTGGAACGGACCCCTGGGAGCGTACGAGTTTCCACCATTTAATCGGGGCACTGAGCAGGTTGCCCGCTTACTGGCTGATGCCGATGCAGAAACCATCGTTGGAGGCGGAGATATCGTGGCGGCCCTGGAAAAACTGGGCCTTTCCGGAAAAATGACACATCTTTCCACAGGCGGTGGGGCAGTTTTGGATTTTTGGGAAGGCAAGTCTCTACCCGGACTGCAGGCTATTACTGGGAAGCAGGAATTGAAAACAAATAACCCTTAGGGGTGGAGCAATCATTTTATAGGTTCTTGAAGGAGGAAAAGTGGGAGGGTATGAGACAACCTGCAATAATTGCCAACTGGAAGATGTACAAGACACTTACCGAAGCCGAAGAATTTGTCCGGCGTTTTACAGACATGTTAGCCACTATCAGCGGAATTGAAACGATTATTTGTGCCCCCTTTGTCGCCCTGGCTTCCCTGTCCAGGGAGATACAAAGAACTCCCTTAATCCTGGGTGCTCAAAACATGCACTGGGAAAAGGAAGGAGCCTTTACGGGGGAAATTTCTCCTCTGATGCTTCGAGAAGTAGGGGTTCGTTATGTGATTATCGGTCATTCCGAGCGGCGGCTTTTTTTTGGTGAGACCGATGACATTGTCAGAAAAAAGCTGGCATCCGCTTTTTCCTTTGGGTTGAGCCCCATTTTATGTGTAGGGGAAAGCCTGGAACAGCGGGAGGCCGGGCAGACAGACTCTGTTCTGTCCCGGCAGGTGCAAAAAGCGATTCAGGGCTTGGACCCTGATAATGATCTGCTCAACCGGTTAGTGGTGGCTTACGAGCCTATCTGGGCCATCGGAACGGGCAAGCCGGCAGGTGGCGAAGATGCTGTCCAGGCTGCTGGCATTATTCGCTCTACGCTCCAGGAACAATGGGGGCAGGAACTACCTGAGAAGATCCGTATCCTGTACGGGGGCAGCGTTAACCCCGATAACATTACCGAATTTACTTCCAGGCCCTCTGTTGACGGGGCCCTGGTAGGTGGCAGCAGTCTCAAGGAAAATGTTTTTGCCGATCTGATCAAGGCTGTGTTTAACGAGAGGAGAGGTTAAAGTTTGGAAGCTGAGGGAGCACAACCTCTGGTTGTGCTGATCATTATGGATGGTTGGGGCCTGGAAGAAAACACTGAAGGAAACGCTATTTTTCTGGCAGATACACCGCATATCGATCAACTGTACAGGCGTTTTCCCACGGCCAGGTTGGAAGCCAGCGGCGAAGACGTGGGACTCCCCAAAAACCAGATGGGAAACTCCGAAGTTGGTCATCTGAACCTGGGTGCAGGTCGCATTGTCTACCAGGAACTGGTCCGCATTAGCAAGGCCATTGAAGATGGCAGCTTTTTTCAAAACGAGGCTTTACGCCAGGCGATGGAGCATGTTGCCAGACATAATTCATCCCTGCACCTGATGGGTCTGCTTTCCGACGGAGGAGTGCACAGCCTGGATGAACACCTTCATGCTTTGCTGGAACTGGCGGCAGCATCAGGGCTGAGTCGTGTATACGTTCATGCTGTCCTGGATGGCAGGGATACCCCGCCGGTTAGCGCCAGGCAATACCTGCAGGAACTGGAAGAAAAAATGGAACAACAGGGTGTAGGGGCGATCGCCAGCATTTCAGGAAGATATTATTCCATGGATCGGGACAAACGCTGGGATCGGACAGAAAAAGCGTATCGTGCCTATGTCTATGGAGAAGGATACCGTGCTGCCAGCAGCCTCCAGGCTTTGGAAATGGCCTATGCCCGTGAAGAAAATGATGAGTTTGTACTGCCTACCCTGGTTACAGGCCCCGGTAGAGAACCCCTGGCCCGGGTTGAGGATAAAGATGCCATAATTTTTTTCAACTTCCGCTCCGACCGGGCCCGGCAGATCAGCAGGGCCTTTGTTGACCACTCTTTCGATGCCTTTTCCCGGGGAGCTGATCCTCCATTTCCCTATTTTGTTTGCCTGACAGAGTATGACCCCAGCCTTAATCTCCCGGTGGCTTTCCCACCGGCTTATCTTTTGGAAACCCTGGGAGAGGTTGTTTCCACGGAAGGGTTAGCCCAACTCCGTATTGCCGAAACGGAAAAATATGCCCACGTAACCTATTTTTTCAGCGGGGGAAAAGAAGAAGTCTTCCCTGGTGAAAAGCGGATCCTGATCCCATCTCCCCAAGTGGCAACCTATGACTTGAAGCCGGAAATGAGTGCCCCGGAATTGACAGCCGAAGCGATCAAGCAGCTGGAAAGCGACCAGTTTCAGCTGCTAGTGATCAATTACGCCAATGCCGACATGGTAGGACATACCGGTCAACTGGATGCCGCTGTGCAGGCAGCGGAAGCGGTGGACCGGGGTGTGGGTCAATTGACCGAGCTGATCCTGGAAAAAGGTGGCATAGCCATCGTTACAGCAGACCACGGGAATGCCGAGAAGATGCAGGCTCCCGACGGTTCCCCCCATACAGCCCATACCAACAGCCCGGTCCCTTTTATTTTAGCTGCCAGGGATACGGGCTACACCCTTGTTTCTGCTGGCAAGTTGGCCGATGTTGCCCCGACAATACTCCAGTTAATGAATCTTCCGGTCCCCGAAGCCATGACGGGAGATTCACTTTTGATAGAAAACAGGAACAGTAAAATTTCCGGCCAAACAACGGCGGCCGGCAAACGAGGTGACGAGGAACAATGACAACACAAATTCGAGCTTTTCATCCCCGGGAGATCCTGGACTCCCGGGGCAATCCTACGGTGGAAGTGGATATCGTCCTGGAGTGCGGTTCGGCGGGCAGGGCTTCTGTGCCTTCAGGGGCTTCTACAGGTAGTTTCGAAGCTGTGGAGCTGCGTGATAAAGACAAGAAGCGCTACCTGGGCAAAGGGGTGCTTACCGCCCTGTACAACATCAGCGAGAAAATTGCCCCGGCGTTAAAAGGAAAAGACGCCATGGACCAGGGGGAAATTGACCAGATTTTGCTGGAGCTTGACGGCACGGAGAATAAAAGCCGCCTGGGAGCCAATGCCATGTTGGCAGTTTCCCTGGCAACGGCCCGGGCTGCAGCCAATACCATGGGGTTGCCCCTGTATCGCTACCTGGGCGGGGTAAATGCCTGCTGTTTGCCTGTACCCATGATGAATATTCTCAACGGGGGCGTCCATGCGGATAACAATGTGGATGTGCAGGAATTTATGATCATGCCTGTGGGAGCACAGGATTTCCGCGGTGCGCTGCGTGTCGGTGTGGAAATATACCACAAGTTGAAAAAAGTCCTAAAGGAGATGGGGTTAAACACGTCTGTTGGCGATGAGGGAGGCTTTGCTCCCAACCTGACTTCTACAGAAGATTCCCTGGATTTGCTGATCAGGGCAATCGAAGAGGCCGGATACGAACCCGGCAGTGATGTTCTCCTGGCCCTGGATGTTGCCGCTACAGAATTATATGAAGCGGGGAATTATCATCTTCGGGGAGAAGGGCTGGAGCTGACGGCCTCCAGCTTTGTCGAGTATTACAGGAAGCTTCAGGCCAAATATCCCATTGTATCCATCGAAGATGGCCACTCCGAGGATGATTGGGCAGGTTGGAAAGAGATGACTGCAGCCATGGGCGAGCAGGTGATGCTGGTAGGAGATGATGTTTTTGTGACGAACAAGCAGCGTTTGGCCCGGGGGGTTGAAGAAGAAGTAGCTAACGCGATTTTAATCAAAATGAACCAGATTGGGACCATTACGGAAACACTGCAGACCATTCAACTGGCCATGTCAAGGGGATACAGCTGTGTAATTTCTCACCGTTCAGGAGAGACGGAGGATTCGGCTCTGGCTGACCTGGCGGTGGCAGTCAATGCCGGTTTTGTTAAAACCGGTGCTCCAGCCCGTTCGGAACGGGTTGCCAAGTACAATCGCCTGCTGCGCATTGAGGAGTCGCTGGGCCGGGCTGCTTACTACCCGGGACGGACGGTTCTGCTGTAATGTTTTCTTGCCAGCGTGAATTTCTTGTGATAAAATAACGATGGTGTTTGGAAGAAAATTTCCAGAAAGAAGGTGTAAGGCCGGTGAGGATGGCGTTTATTGTAATATACGTAATTGTCTGCCTTTCTCTTATTGCCACGGTCCTGTTACAGTCGGGAAAAAGTGCAGGGCTTTCCGGTGCCATAGCCGGTGGTGCTCAGAGCTTGTTTGGCAAAAAGAAAGGCATGGACGACCTGCTGAGCAAGATGACAACAGGCTTGGCCGTCGGTTTTATGATTCTGGCCATAGTCTTAACTGTAATGGCTGATTAAATGCGAGGGGTGTCATTTTATGGCTACCCCTTTCATTTCTTTATTTTATAGTATTATTGATTGGACGGCTTCCTCAGGTCTTTGTTTTTATGTCAGGTAAAATTTAATATAGGGATGGAAAGGGGGGGAGATGTTACATCATTGGCGTTTGGCTGCACGTGGACCATAGTAAGCAAAAAATCTCCTGTTACGAAGTCGTCGGGCCTGTTAATTTGGAAAGTTCATTTTTGTAAGAATAATTCTTGAATGAGTTATTCAATGCGTTAAAGATCAAGAACTGTAAAGGAGGAATCAAGAGTGGATATTATTTTTTTGGTACCTGTTGCAGGCCTTATAGGTATCGTTTTTGCCATTATTCTTTGGGTAAATGTCGGCAAGGCTGATGCCGGGACTGAACGGATGAAAGAAATTGCCGACGCTATTCATGAAGGTGCCATGGCGTTTATGAACCGGGAGTACAAGACCTTGGCTGTTTTTGCTGTGGTGTTATTTTTCGTAATTGGGATTTTAATTGACTGGCGGACTGGAATCTGCTTCATTGTCGGTGCAGTCTTTTCCGGAACAGCCGGTTATGTTGGGATGAAAGTTGCCACCCTGGCCAATGTTCGTACAGCCAGTTCGGCCCGCAAGGGTGTCAACGAGGCTTTGAGGGTGGCCTTTTCCAGTGGTTCGGTTATGGGCATGATGGTGGCCGGAATCGGTCTTTTTGGTCTCGGCATTCTCTACATGATCTTTGGCGATCCCAGCATAGTGAATGGTTATGCCCTGGGAGCCAGCTCCATTGCTCTTTTCGCCCGTGTCGGTGGAGGTATTTATACTAAGGCCGCTGATGTGGGAGCGGACCTGGTAGGTAAGGTAGAGGCCGGTATCCCGGAAGACGATCCGCGGAACGCCGGGGTTATTGCCGATAACGTAGGTGATAATGTGGGGGATGTGGCAGGCATGGGAGCAGACTTGTTTGAATCCTATATCGGTTCTATGATTGCCACCATGACTTTGGGAGTTATCATCTTTACACAGACGGATGTAATCGGTTGGGTTTTGCTGCCTCTGCTGGTTGCCTCTGTGGGTATTATTGCTTCTATCATTGGCTTTTTCTTTGTCCGGGCTGGAGAAGGAGTGCGCCTGGGCGCAGCCCTGGAACGTTCTACCACAGTATCAGCTATAATCGTGCTAGTTTCTTCTTTCTTTCTCACTAATGCAATGCTTGCTGGCACTGACCTCTCCGGCACTATCCTGAGTGGCGTTGACCCTATTTGGGGTGAAGCTAACCCCTTTGTTGCCATTATCGCCGGCCTTTTGGCAGGTGTGGTCATCGGCAAATTGACTGACTACTATACCTCTTATCACTTTGAACCCACCAAGCACTTGGCCCGCTCTTCCCAGACGGGAGAAGCTACCAACATTATCAGCGGTGTAGCCCTGGGCATGAGAAGTACCACCTTTCCCATGTTAACCATCGTTGCGGCCATACTTATCGCTTACCATTTCGCTGGTATCTATGGTATTGCTATTGCTGCTGTAGGTATGCTTTCCACCGTGGGGACTACGGTATCTATCGATGCTTACGGCCCTGTGGCCGATAATGCCGGTGGTATTGCTGAGATGGCAGAGTTGGATCCTGAAGTGCGCGAGATTACGGATGAACTGGATTCCGTGGGTAACACTACTGCTGCTATTGGCAAAGGTTTTGCCATCGGCTCGGCGGCGCTAACTGCACTTGCCCTATTCACCGCTTATAGCGCGGCGACCGGAATAGAGATTATCAACCTTACTTCAGCTGATGTTATCGTGGGTCTCTTCTTAGGCGGGGTTGTTATTTTCTTTGCCACCTCCAAGACTATGGAAGCTGTGGGAGAAGCCGCTTACGACTTGATTGAGGAAATTCGCCGCCAGTTCCGCGAGATTCCCGGAATCATGGAAGGTACGGGTAAGCCTGAGTACGCTCGCTGTGTGGATATCGCCACCGCTGCAGCCTTGAAAAAGATGATTGTGCCCGGGGTTACTGCGGTAGCTGCTCCCCTTGTAGTAGGCTTGATCCTGGGCAAGGAAGCCCTAGGCGGACTACTTGCTGGTGCCCTGGTAACAGGTGTGCTTATGGCTATTTTTATGGCCAATGCCGGCGGAGCCTGGGATAATGCCAAAAAATATATCGAAACCGGACAGTTTGGAGGCAAGGGCAGCGATGCCCACAAAGCTGCTGTTGTAGGCGACACTGTCGGTGATCCCTTCAAGGACACGTCCGGACCATCCATCAACATTCTGATCAAGTTGATGAGCATTGTGGCCCTGGTTTTTGCCCCGCTGTTCTTCTAATGGGAAATAAGAATGGATTATTACGGTTTTCGCTGAAAGCTGGAAGACAATAAAAAGGATAAAAGAGAGTAAGTGAGTACTCCTTACTCTCTTTTATTTTGTCAGCATGTGGGTTATAATATAAGTAGGAGATAAACGTTTGACTTTCCGGTTTTCAAAGGAGTGTTTTTGCTATGGACAGGCAGGAAGCCCTGGCTCTGGTCAAAAAAAATGTGAAAAATAATAACCTGGTTAAGCATATGCTTGCTGTAGAGGCAGTAATGAAGCGGCTGGCTGAACATTTCAGTGAAGATGCAGCCACTTGGGCCCTGGCGGGTTTGCTCCATGATATCGATTACGATCAAACGGTTGATTCCCCCGATCAGCACAGCAAGGTGGGAGCAAAAATGCTTCAAGAGCACGGTCTTTCCGCAGAAATTGTGGAAGCGGTGAAAGCCCACAACTCTTACCATGGACTGCCCCGCAACACCTTACTTGCCAAGTCATTGTATTCTGCTGACCCTGTCACCGGGCTCATTGTTGCAGCAGCCCTCATTCATCCGGAGAAAAAGTTGTCGGCCATTGATGTTCCGTTCCTGGAAAACCGGTTTAACGAAAAACACTTTGCCCGGGGCGCAAACCGGGAGCAGATTATGGCTTGCACAGAACTGGGTTTGGAGTTGGATGAGTTTTTGGGTTTAAGCCTGGAAGCCATGCAGAATATTTCCAAGGAACTGGGACTGTAGCAATAGAAAGGAATTTTTAAAATAAAAAAAGAAAAATTTATCATTAGTAGGAGAAGAGTATGACCATTAAAAAGAAAAACGTATTAAACTGTATTTTTCAAAAAAATTATAAGCCCCTGACCTTTGACGGACTGGTAAAGGAGTTAAAAATCAACAAGGACAAAGAGATCCAGGATCTCCACCGTATGTTGGAAGGCCTGGTGCGGGAAGGGACTTTATGCAAAACGCCCCAGGGGCGTTATGGACCGCTGCGCGGTATGGGAATGTTGACCGGTATTTTGCAGGGGCATAACCAGGGCTTTGCTTTTTTACTCCCTGAAGCCCCGGGAGAAGCCGATGTGTTTAT
>Ga0207421_10001947_pt1 | contig 26045 bp, 25 predicted proteins | sample SodLakKL_010_SED_4_FD_187542 | JGI IMG/M metagenome (GOLD analysis project Ga0207421, IMG submission 187542) | Alkaline sediment microbial communities from Lake Tanatar, Kulunda Steppe, Russia - 8KL_010_SED (SPAdes) (version 2) | ecosystem: Environmental > Aquatic > Non-marine Saline and... | reverse complement strand
GGTTCAGCAGCCGCCGAAGCCGTCGGCCTCCATCTTCGCCTCGAAGGCGGACAACGCATCGGCGCCCGTTTTCAGGTCTCCGGACTCGCCGTCCCAGTCCTCCGGCTGAATCTTCACCAGCCAGCCCTCGCCGTAGGGATCCTCGTTGATCAGCCCCGGCTTGGCTGCGACGGCGTCATTGGTGGAGACGACTTCACCCGTCACCGGGGTCTTCGCCGGTCCCACCCACTTGCCGGACTCAACGGTCGCGCAGGACTTGTCCTTCTTGACGGTCTTGCCGGCCTTCTTCGGCGTGTACGAAACGATCGTGCCCGCGAGCGAGCAGGCGTAGGAGGTCAAGCCAACGGTGGCTGTGCCATCGCTCTCCTTCCGCACCCACACGTTGTTCTCGATGTTGTAGAGCAGGTCTTCCGGAAACTCACAACCCCGCACTGCACCCATGATGCCCTCCCGTTGTATGAAAAACTGGAAGAACCGGCCTCAGAAGTTCAGCGTCTTGTCGCAACGCAACACCAGATCGGCGAGCTCACTGGCCCGGTTCACCTCATCGACCTCGGGTATGAGGTCGGCTGATGCGTCGATTTTATACCCCGGCAAAGCAGGGTGGCAAACGTGGAGCCGCACGCCGGCCCGCTTCGCATCCCGAATGAAATCGATAATCAGCTTGCCACCTTCCATGGCCCTCAGTTCTTCCGCGACCCCTTTCTGCATCAACCGCACGCCCTCCATCGTGAAGAAGATGTGCACGTCCACGTCCATCGCGGCAAACACCGATCCCAGATAGAAGGGCGTGGCGCAGCGGTGGGGGTCCGAAGGCCCCGACGTCATCACGATCACGACGGTTTGCTCTTCGTTATCCAGATAGTGTTCTGCGCTCATCTCGCTTCCCTCCGCGTCAACGGCTCCGTCGCTGGCAGTGAATGTCCTCGTCGCGGGCGCGCTGACAGTAGCCCTTTTCGGCCTCATCTCCGGTGACGAACCCGCTGAGCGCCGTCTCGGCGCCATTCACCGGCTCGACACGGGCGACCCAGGCATTGTAGGGGTCGGAGTTCAGCAGCACGGGGTTCTCGAGCACCTCGGCGTTGCCCTCGACGATGGTGCAGTCGATGAAGTTCGGGATCGGCCCCGCCCACTTCCCGCTCTCGATGGTCGCAACGGGCTTTCCGGGTGGCCGGCGCGTACCGGGCCGGCGTACGCGGACGTGGATGATCTTGCCCGCGATCGTTTGCGACAGATCGGTCATTCCGACGGTCAGGGTATCGTCGTCCTCGCGTCGCACCCAGATCTGGAACTCGTCGTCGTAGAACAGCTCCGGGTGAAACTCGCAGCCGTTGCACTCCATGTCCTGCCTCCTGCGATCGTCTTCCTGAGTGACACCAGGGACCCGTTCTGGCGCCCGTTCCGTTGGTGGCGGGAAAGCCCTCATGCCGACCGGGCTCCGGGGAAAGCGCGTCGGTCAGGGGCTGGCTTCCTGCAGCGTTCGCCCGACCCCTTCGAGGAGGCGAGCCCTACCGCCGAATCCGGCGCCGGGGACGATCGGCCAGAGGCTGGCCTCCTACAGCGTTCGCCCGTGCCCCTGTAGAAGGCAAGCGTTTCGCCAATGCCAGCACCAGGGTTATACACCAGAGCCGGGCTCCTGCCCCTGCAGCGGGGAGCCCGCTGCAGGGGTGCACGGCGGCGGGGTCAGATGACGCCCTTCTCCTTGAGCAGACCGATGGAGTCGCTGACGTTCTCGTGGATGCCCAGCTTGCGCGGGGAGAGTCCCATCGAAAGCCCGAGAAGCTGCGTGAAGTACAGGACCTTCACGCCCGTCTTGATACCGAACTCGGTCTCCGCACGGACCTGGTGCATCTCCAGACCGGAGTGGCAGGTCGGGCATTCCGTCGCGATCACCTCGGCACCGGAATCCTCGGCGGCCTGCAGCAGGTTCAGCACCAGCTGGGTCGAGGTATCGGAGTCCGACAGGGTGTGCGCGCCGCCGCAGCAGGAGGTCTTCAGCGGGTAGTCGACGTTCACGGCTCCGGCCGCGGCGAGCAGGTCGTCCATGAAGTGCGGCTTGTAGCTCGATTCGGAACCGGGACCCTGGTCCTTCTCCGGAAAGATCTGCCGGGGCCGGGTGTACATGCAGCCGTAGTAGTTGGCGATCTTGATGCCGTTCAGGCTCTTGGTCATCTTCTGCTTGATGCCCTCGGGCCCCAGCTCCTCCATCAGCCACTCGAGCAGGTGCAGCGTACGCACGTCACCGTTGTAGACCGGATCATCGGCCTTGCGGGCCAGATCCTGCACGGTATCCATCGCTTCCTGCGAGGTCGCGGTCTCGAACTCGGCCTTCTTCAGATTGTGGTAGCAGCCGTTGCACGGTGCCATCACGGTATCCATGCCCATCTGCTCGGAGGCGATCGCCATGTTCCGGGCCGACAGGTAGGTCTGCAGCATCGGGTGGACGTTCTTCACCTCCATCGCACCGCAACAGTTGTAGTCGCGCAGGTTCTCCATTTCGAGACCCAGCGCCTTCACCAGCTGGCGGGTCGACCGGTCGTAGGGGCCGCCGGAACCCTCCAGCGCACAACCCGGATAGTAAGCAACCTTAGCCATGAGCGGCCTCCTTCTGTTCGCGGACGTAGGCCTGGAGGACCTCGCCGGTCTTGCCCCAGCTCTTGGTCTTCGGCGTGAAGACCAGGTTAAGGCCCATGCGCATGCCGTGCGCGACGGGCAGGCCCTTCATCATTCGCTTGCTGAATTCCACCAGCCAGCCCTGCACCAGCGGCTGTCCGGTCTTCTTGAAGAAGTTCTTCAGCACCTTGGAGTCCTCGATCCGGCCATGGGCGTAGATCTGCTCGGCAAACTCCTCGTCGAAGATGCGCGAGGGCGACTTCTCGGTGATGCCCTCCTCTTCCATCCAGTGCGACAGCGCCTTCATCACGCCCTCGGGCTTCACGTCCTTCGGGCAGATATTGGTGCACTTGTTGCAGGAGACGCATTGCCAGATGATGTCCTTGTCCTTGATCAGCTCGTCGGTCAGGCCAAGGCGGGTGAGGTAGATCCAGTAGCGCGGATTGAACTGAACGTTCTGCGCGTACATCGTGCAGGAATTGGTGCACGACCCGCATTGCCAGCAGCGATGCACGTTCTCGCCACCGGCGTAGGACTGGATCTTGGCCTCGAAGTCGTCGTCGTAGTCCTTGATCGTCCGCGGCGTGATCATGGTGTTCCAGTGGCCGGACACGTCGACGCCGTCGACCACGAGCGAGTCGTGTTCGAGCAGGCGCTCGGCCTCGATCAGTGACTTTTCATGTATCGCCATTTCGTTCTCTCTCCCGGCGTCCGGATTTCGCCGGACGTTACTGTTTTGATTCGCTGCTGGGGAAACACCCGGCGATCCGTCGAGGCGACGGGTCCGGCACGGCGCTTCCCTAGTGCAGGGTCTCCTCCGTTGCAGCCTTGAGGCGCCCGCCGGGCGCATCGATGCCGAGTATCTTCACCACCAGTTCCAGCGGATCCTGCTGCGCTCCGAACTGCGCGTCGATCATGCCCATGCCCATGGACAGGGACCGGGCGTAATCGGAGTAGGCCTGAGCCCACACCAGGTCGACGACGAAGGGCATGTCACGGTAAAAGCCCTCCTCACCCAGCGCATCGTAGAACCACCGACGGGCACCCTCGATCGAGGCGACGGTGTCGCCGATCGGGATCTGCCGCAGGGTGTCGTTGCCCTGTATGAACTCGCGCAACGCACCCGTCGTGGTACCGGCATCCCAGACCCAGCGGGCCGCCAGCGGCACCGCATCCGGGTCACGGAAATGCAGCATCTCCGCCGCGAAGTCCCAGAGCGCGCGCCGCAGCTTCTTGTCGTCGCCGGCAATGCCGGCGAAGGCGTGAAGGCGGTCGTCGACCGCAAGCTCCGAGACGGCGAGTTCCCGCATACCCTGGAGCAGCGCTCCCTCGCGTTCGGCCAGAGCCGGCCCGAGCTTGCGCCGGACCGTGAACACCAGGCCACCCAGCGTACGCAGGTCCGTACCGTCGATCTCCGGCCCCTTGGCCAGCACACCGGTGAAGACCTCCTGCTTGCTGCGCAGGGCCTCGATAAAGGTCTCGAGACCATCCACGCCGCCGGCCTCGGCGATCGCGGCGCGCAGGCTGCCAAGCTTCGTCTCGAGGATCTCCTTGTTGAAGGTGACCTGGAGCGGCTCGGGGACGAGCCCCGAGCCGGAAGCCTCGGCCCCTGCCTCAGCTGGCCTTTTGAACCAGCGCATGCAGGTCACCGACGGCCCGGCCGGCCGCGGCAGCGCCCTGGGCAATGGAGTCGTCGATGGTCTCGGGACCATAGGCGGCACCGCAGGAGTAGATGCCCCGGCGGGTGGTTCCGCAGGTATTGGTGTAGTGCTCGGCACGCTCGATGAAGCCATGCTTCTCGAGCCCGATGCCGAAGACCTGCGAGATCTCCGGGTTGTCCGCGTTCGGGTCCATGCCGATGGCGTGCACCACGATGTCGAACGGAATCACGATCGGACGCTTCACGAGGGTGTCCTCGCCCTTCACCAGCAGCCGGCCATCACCCGACGCGGTGACCTCGGCGATACGGGCCTTGACGAACTTCGTCTTGAACTCTTCCTGGGACTTCCAGTAGAACTTGTCCTCGTAGAGGCCGTAGGTCCGGATGTCCATGTAGTAGATGAACACGTCGGTTTCCGGAGACAGTTCCTTGATCTCCATCGCCAGGTTCGCGGACACGGTGCAGCAGATCTTGGAGCACCACTCGCGGCCGATCTGGCGATCGCGCGAACCGACGCAGAGCAGGATGCAGACCCGCTCGGGTACGCGGCCATCGGAGGGGCAGGCGATCTTGCCGGCGGCGACCATCTGCTCCATCTGCGTGGTCGTCAGCACGTCTTCGAAGGTGCCAAAGCCCCACTCCGGCTTGTTGATCGAGTCGAAGTGGGTGAAGCCGGTGGCGAGCACCACCGCACCGGCCTCGACCGACTCGCCGTTGCTCAGCGTGGCGGTGAAGTCGCCGGCCTCGCCGTCGAGCTTTGTGACCTTCGCGCTCTTGTGGATGGTCACGCGCTCGTCATCCTCGACACGCGTCACCATGCGGCCGATCGCGTCCTTCGCCCACTCGCCGGAGGGCACCAGCTTTGCGTAGCCGGACAGGATCGGCGCGCCGCCGAGCGTGTCTTCCTTCTCCACCATCACGGCCTTGTAGCCGGCGGCGGCGACGTTTGCCGCAGCCGTGAGGCCGGACGGCCCCGCACCCACGACCAATACCGTATCCTGCGTCATGCCTTGCCTCCGTACGCGAGTTCGGGGTTGTAGAGGTATTCGATGTTCCCGGCCTCAACCTCCTTCAGGTAGGCCTGGAAGTTCTTCTTCGCCTCGGACCAGGAGATGCCCATCTTCTCGACGAGGTCTTCGCAGGGCGAAGCGTGCCACTGCAGCTGCACGATCTTGAACGGATCCGCTCCGCAGGCAAGCGCGGCGAACTGGACCTCGGCCATGATCGGCACCTGGAAGTCCTGCTCGTGGGCCTTGCCGATCCACTGGTTCTTGTCCATGGTCGTCACGCAGCCGGTGTCGTTGGCCAGCAGCACGTCGGCGTTCGCCTCCTCGCGCACCACCTTGATCTTCCGGTCCATCGTGAACGAGCGGGTGAACTCGCGCTCGGAGATGATGTGACGGAAGCCGAAGCCGCAGCAGTCGTACCAGGTCGAGTAGTCGATGACCTGGGCGCCCAGCGCCTTGGCGGTGGAGGTGATGATCGCGGTGCGGTTGCCGCCGAGAACGTCGGGATCGTAGATGGCGTCTTCGTGCACCATCTTGTAGTAGTGGCAGGCCACGTGCGCGGTGGTACGGATGTTGGAGACGTCGATCGTCTGGAGCTCGGAGGCGATCCGGTCGCGCATCACGTGCACCCACTCGGAGTAGTGGATGATCTCTTCCGGGATCACCAGCTTGCCGTCCACCAGCCGGCCCAGCTTGCCGAGGATCTTGGTGACCTTCTCGCGCAGCTCGGCGCTTTCCACCAGGTACTTGCGGATCTCCTTGTAGTTGCCGAAGGAGGTGCCGCAGTGCACCAGCGGGAAGAAGTGGCCCAGCTCGTGGCCGTGCTGCTTGCCGGCAACGTAGGCCTGGTGGAAGTTGCGCAGGAACACCGCCGCCAGCGACTCGACGTTGCCGATGCCGGAGCCGTGGTAGTTCCACGCGGTGCAGGAGGTCTGGTCGGTCTCGTCCAGGTAGTCCTTGCCGGGCACGAAGCCGAACTTGTTCATGAACCACAGCAGCGAGGTCGGGTACCCGGGGATGTTGCCGCACTGGCCACAGGACTTGTGGTGCCACAGCTGCTTGGTCGGGATCTGCTTTTCCCAGCCGAACAGGGTCTTCACCCCGACGGGCTCGTGCTGATCGCCGATGCGATGGATGATGATCTGGCCGTCCTTCTCGAGCTCGTACATGTGCTCGCGGACGTCGTCCATGCGGTCGCCGAGGTCGATGGTGCGACGGTCGACGTGCTTGCGGACCCAGTCGGTCGCCTTGACGGCATCCTCGCGCGACAGGTCGGTCGCCTGGAAGAAGGATCCGTGACCGGCGATGCCCTGCCCGTCGGTGTTGTGGAAGCCGGGCTTCATCGTGCCGGCGCCTGCACCCTGTGCACTCTGATTGTGATTACCTGGGGTATGTTCGCTCATCGGTATGCTCCTGGTGGATTCGGATGCTGATGACGGCGGCTTCAGTCGTCGTCTTCTTCCTGTTCTTCAAGCCAGTCTTCGTAGTCTTCACGCTTCTCGTCGATGAAGTCCTCGATGACGTCGAAGAGGTTTTCGTCCATGAGCTCGAGGGATTTCAGTACACCGGTCATTTCCCAGATGGTGTACATCTCGACCGAGGTCTTCAGCGACACCTCCCAGGCGGTTTCCACGGTCTGCAGCGTCTTCACCGGGATCGCCTTGCGCAGCACGCGCAGATCGCCTTCGACCTTCTGGATGTTGGGGCCCCAGTCGGGGAAGTGATCGGGCTGGATCATGTCCGGCGACAGCTGGTTGCCGGTCGTGATCAGCTTCAGCATCACGCGACCGAAGGGACGCAGCACGTCCTTGGCCGACTGCATTTCGTGCTTGATCGCGACTTCGCGCATGATCGCGACCAGCCCGCCGGGAGAATTCTTGAAGGGGCAGCGCGCGGCACAGGTCATGCACTGCGCGCACGCCCAGATCTTCTCCTGCATCGCGTCGTAGATCTGTTCGACGTTTTCGGTCCAGAGCAGCTGGACGATCTCGCGCGGCGAGTAATCGTAGAACTGCGCGGACGGGCAGGTCGCCGTGCAGATCCCGCAGTTCAGACAGCCGTTGAGTTCGTGGTCGTACCGGAAATCGCCACGAATGTCGTCGAAGATTTGCTGCATCTCAGCATATGTCGCCATGTTCCACCTCTTCGCTGGTTGCGATGCAGGGTTTCCTGCTATTAGCAGCCTAGATCGAGTCTAAGACCCTGCTCCAGTTACCTTAGGGCAACCGCCGGATTTGTTGTTCGGATTAGTCAGGAATTCAGGGGAAAAAGCGGCCGGCCTCCGCAGGCCGGCCGCTGGATGCTGCTACCGCCTTCCGTCAGCCCTTCTTCAGCAGGAAGTAGAACTTGCCGCCTTCCTCGCGATGCTCGAGCAGCTCGTTGCCGGTCTGCTTCGAGAAGGCCTGGAAGTCCTTAACCGCGCCGGGGTCCGTCGCGATGATGTGCAGCACCTTGCCGCTATCCATCGTGCCGAGGGCCTTCTTGGCGCGCAGGATGGGCAGTGGGCAGTTCAGGCCCGAGGCGTCCAGCTCTTGGTCAAAATTGGCCATAACTCGTTCTCCTGGTTCGATTTTTGTTCAACCTTTCAGTGCAGTCCGCCACAATGCGATTGCGCCAGACCCGTACAGCAACCGTGTACGATACGCGCTCTTATAGGTGAAGATGGTTCCTAATACAAGAAAGTACTAATCTGGCGCGACAATCGGCTTGCCCGCCCGGGCCCAGCTCAGGATGCCCCCGGTCAGATTGTGCACGCCGGTGATTCCCTGCTGGGCGAGAAACGCGCAGGCCTGGGCCGATCGCGCTCCGCTCTGGCAGTACAGAACGACTGGCTTGTCATCCCTGAATTCATCCTTGCGCAGCGGCACGAGGTGCAGCGGTACGAGTTCGGCCCGGGGCACCACGCCCCGAGCCGTCTCGCCCGGCGAACGCACGTCGACGAGGCGGTACTCGCGACCCTCCGCGTCCCATTCCTCGAGCGTCTGCGGTGTAACTTCTTGAATCCCGACTCCGAACATGGCATTCCTCCGGTCGGATCCGTTTCGGGTCAGCCTGGCGTGACATCGTGCCCGGCGGCACGGCCACGGCTGCACCTGGAATCCGCAGCCGGCGCGGCACGATGTCGTGGCACCAGCACGTGTAGCCCGTTAGAATACCCCAAGTATTAGCGGTCGCCAATATGCCCGCAACCAACTCGGGGGTCATGTCGGTGGCCGCCTGCCCACGTGCTAGCTTCCGGCGGCGTCGCCGGTCCCGGACCATCATGAGGAGAGCAGTCTTGGAAAAGAACGAATTCAGCAAGGACGGACATTACGCCGTCACCCTGCGCACCGCGGAAGGCCGGTTGCGTCCCGCCAATCTCTACATCCATCGCCTCGAGGACGACTACATGATCGCCCGCCACACATCCGGGCCGGATGTCGGTTTGCTGATCAAACTCGGCTATGATGATGTGGTCAAAATCGTGCGGACCCACCCGGTGCTGGATCGCAAGCGCTTCATGATCCCCGAGGCACTGCTGAAACCGAAGCTGTGGGAATCGCGCGACTCCATGCGGGCCTACTCCTCGGCACCCGGCCTGGGCAAATGAACCGGCCGCGGGCCTGACCGAAGAATCGAGGGTCCGCCATCACGGACCCTCGATGCATGAAGACCTTCCTCTCCGGCCTCCTTGTTCTCGCGCTGATCGCGGGCGCCGTCGCGCATGCGCAGGCGTCGCGCCTGCCCGACCTCGGTGACGCATCCGGAGGCCTGCTGACCCCCAGCGAGGAGCTCGAACTCGGCCGTTCACTGCTGCGCGAGGTCCGCCGCGTGATGCCGCTCGTGGACGATCCCGAGATCGCCTTCTACATTGACGCACTCGGCAGTCGCCTGGTCTCACACGCGCCTGACGCGTCGGGCACGTTTCACTTTCTGGCGATCGAGGACAGTCAGGTCAATGCCTTCGCGATGCCCGGGGGCATCGTCGGCATCCACACGGGCCTGATCGGGGCCACCCGCGACGAGGCCGAACTTGCGGCCGTCGTCGCGCACGAGATCGCGCACGTCACCCAGCGGCACATCGCGCGGATGTACGCACGGGGCCGGGACATCAATTTCGCCACCGGGCTCGCGATCCTCGCCGGCATACTCGCTGCAAGCCTTGATCCCGAACTCGGGCAGGCGGCCATCACCGGGGGCCTTGCCTTCGGCATGCAGAGCCAGCTCGATTACACCCGCAGCAACGAGGCCGAGGCCGACCGCGTCGGCATCCAGATTCTGGCCGCGACCGGCTTCGATCCGCACGCGATGGCGGACTTCTTCGAGCGGATGCAGGAACTCAGCCGGGGCGCCCACGATGCCGTGCCCGAATACCTGCGCACCCACCCGGTGACGCTCGGGCGCATCAGCGACGCGCGGGGCAGGGCCGAGCAGATGTCGGGGAATTTCTCCCGCGACGATACCGGCCTTTTCCCCTGGATGCAGGCGCGGGCGCGCGCGCTGAGGGAACCCCGACGCAGCATCGCCGCTCACGACGCAACCAGTGATCCTGACCCGGTGCAGGTTTACGAGGCGATGGTGGCGCATCTGGAGCTAGGTCAGACCGATAGCGCGTCGGCCCTGCTCGAAAGCATCCCGGCCGGCGAGGCCCCCACACTGACCCTTGCGCTGGCGGAGGTGTCGCTGCTGCGCCGTCAGGACCGCTTCGATCAGGCCCTGTCGCTCCTGGCCGACCTGAACGCGATCTACCCCGAGCATCCGGTGATCCGGCGCGTGCGCGCAATGACTCTCCACGAAGCCGGCGAGCACATCGACGCGGTGCGCATCGCCGACGAATTGCTGCGCCGACAGGCGACACCGGACCCGGCGCTGCTGCGCCTGAAGGCTGACGCAGCCGATGCTGCCGGCCGTATTGCCGTCAGCCGCGAGGCCATGGCGGAGTATTTCTTCCACCGCGGCCAGTACAGTGAAGCGATGCGGCAGTTCGAAGACGCCCTGACAGCGTCCGATGCGACGAACCGGGACAGGGAACGCATCGAGCACAAGCGCGATACCGCCCGGCAGGTCGCCGACGACGCCAGGGGGTAGCGGGCATTGGGTCGTCGGCGGCTGAAGCGGCGGCCATGCGGAATGAAGAACTGCTGACGCGCGTCCCTTGTTGTGTTTTCCGTACGTCTTCGAGTCCCCGATAATCCCACCACCGGAGGTTGATCCCCATGCAATTGAGTCGCCGCGAATTCATGCAGATGATGGCTGTCGCGAGTGTTGCCGGATTTCCGCTCAGCGGACTGGCTGGCAACCATGGCCGGAACATGTATGACCTGCCGCGTTATGGCAACGTCAGCCTGCTGCACTACACCGATTGCCATGGGCAACTGAATCCGGTGTATTTCCGCGAGCCGAACATCAATATTGGTGTGGCGGGCATGCGCAACCAGCCGCCGCACCTGGTCGGCGAGGCGCTCCTCAAGCACTTCGGAATCGATCCGGGCGGCAAGAAGGCGCACGCCTTCACCTATCTCGATTTCGTCGCCGGTGCCGAGGAATACGGTCGCGTCGGCGGCTTCGCGCACCTCTCGACGCTGGTCAAGCAGCTCAAGGCGTCGCGGCCCGGGGCGCTGCTGCTGGATGGCGGCGACACCTGGGGCGGCGGCACTGGCACGGGCGTGTGGACCAACGCGCAGGACATGGTCGATGCCCAGAAGATCCTTACCAGCGACGTGATGACCGGCCACTGGGAATTCACCTACGGCGCCGACCGGGTGATGGAAGTCGTCGAGAACGACTTCGCCACCGCGGGCATCGACTTCGTCGCGCAGAACGTGACCGATGTCGACTGGGGCGACCAGATCTTCAAGCCGTACGTGATCCGGGAGATCAACGGCGTCAACGTCGCGATCATCGGCCAGGCTTTCCCGTACACCCCCATCGCGAACCCGCGCTTCAAGGTCGCCGACTGGACCTTCGGGATTCGCCCCGACGACATGCAGCGCCAGGTCAATGCGGCCCGCGCCGAGGGTGCCGAGATCGTCGTCGCGCTGTCGCACAACGGCATGGACGTTGACCTGAAGATGGCCGGCATGGTCGAAGGCCTGGATGCGATCTTCGGCGGTCACACCCACGACGGCGTTCCGGCACCGACGCCGGTAAAGACCCCGGACGGCGGCACCTGCCTGGTGATGAACGCGGGTTCCAACGCCAAGTTCCTCGGCGTGATGGATTTCGACTTCCGCGACGGCAAGATCCAGGGCTGGAAGTACAACCTGCTGCCCGTCTTCTCGAACCTGATCGACCCCGATCCCGAGATGCAGCAGTACATCGAGACCATGCGCAACCAGGAGGTCACCTTCGACGGCGAGACCTTCAACATGCAGGAGAAGCTCTCCGAAGAACTGGCGGTGGCGGACAGCCTGCTGTTCCGGCGCGGCAACTTCAACGGCACCTTCGACCAGCTGATCGTCGATGCGCTGGTCGAGCAGCTCGACGCGCAGATCGCCTTCTCGCCGGGCTTCCGCTGGGGCACCACGGTGCTGCCCGGCATGCCGATCACCTTCGAGCACGTGATGGACCAGACCGGCCTGACCTACCCGGCAGCCACCCGCAACGTGATGAGCGGATCGATGATCAAGACCATTCTGGAAGACGTGGCCGACAACCTCTTCCACGAAGATCCGTTCTTCCAGCAGGGTGGCGACATGGTGCGTGTCGGGGGTCTGAAATACGCGATCGATCCGACCCGGAACATCGGCGAGCGCATCCTCGAGATGGAGTTCGACGGCAAGCCGGTCGATCCGGACAAGGAATACGTGGTGGCCGGCTGGGCCAGCGTGCAGGAAGAACCGGCAGGCGATACCGGCCGCAAGATCTGGGACGTGGTCGCTGACCACCTGCGCGACAAGAAGACCATCCGCATCGACAACCTGAACGAGCCGGTGGTCAAGGGGATCGGCGAGGACAACCTCGGCTATGTGCCGACCGACGAGTCCATGTTCTGAACCTGCAGCCACACCCGATGCAGTCGACAGACCCCGCCCCTGGCGGGGTTTTTCGTTGCGGAATCGACCACCTCCGATGGATGAGGAACTGCACCGCACGGGTGTCGTCCAACATGTTCGAGTACCACAAGACGTTAAGCACACCGCTGCACGCGTCTGCGATTCCTTTCCGGAGGGGCAACACGAACGATGGACTCTGCTGACACCCTGATCGCCCGCTACGCACGGGACTTCCGCAAGCGCCAGGAATCGGAAACATCGCTGGCCGAATACCTGGAGGCCTGCGCCGACGACCCCATGCTCTACGCGACCGCGGCGGAACGCCTGGTGGCGGCGATCGGCGAGCCCCGGGTGCTGGATACCGCCCGGGACGAACGGCTCGGACGCATCTTTCTGAACCGGACCATCAAGATCTACCCGGCTTTCGAGGACTTCTTCGGGATGGAGGAGACCGTCGAACGCATCGTCGGCTTTTTCCGCTACGCGGCACAGGGGCTCGAGGAGCACAAGCAGATCCTGTACCTGCTCGGTCCCGTCGGCGGCGGCAAATCCTCCCTCGCCGAGCGCCTGAAGGCCCTGATGGAGAAATACCCGATCTACGCACTGAAGGCCGGCGACGAAGTTTCCCCCGTGTTCGAGAGCCCGCTGGGTCTCTTCGATCCGGAAACCCACGGCCAGGAACTCGAGACACGCTTCGGCATTCCGCGGCGCCGCCTCACCGGCCTCCTTTCGCCGTGGGCGGTGAAACGGCTCGACGAATTCGGCGGTGACCTGTCGCGGTTTTCGGTCGTCCGCCTCTACCCGTCCCGGCTGCGGCAGATCGCGATCGCGAAGACCGAGCCCGGCGACGAGAACAACCAGGACATTTCCTCGCTGGTGGGAAAAGTCGACATCCGCAAACTCGAGCTCTATAGCCAGAACGACACCGATGCCTACAGCTACTCGGGCGGACTGAACCGGGCCAACCAGGGCCTGCTCGAGTTCGTCGAAATGTTCAAGGCCCCGATCAAGATGCTGCATCCGTTGCTCACGGCCACGCAGGAAGGCAACTACGTTGGCACCGAGAACATTGGCGCGATTCCGTTCCAGGGTGTGATCATGGCGCACTCGAACGAGTCCGAGTGGCAGGCGTTCCGCAACAACCGGAACAACGAGGCCTTCCTCGACCGGATCTCGGTGATCAAGGTACCGTACTCGCTGCGCGCGACCGAAGAGCGCATGATCTACGCGAAGCTCATCAGCAGCAGCGAACTCAGCGAGGCGTCCTGCGCACCAGCCACGCTCGATCTTCTTGCGCGCTTCTCGGTGCTGACGCGCCTGAAGGAGCACGAGAATTCGAGCCTGCATTCGAAGATGCGCATCTACGATGGCGAGAGCCTGAAGGACACCGACCCGAAGGCCAAGTCCCTGCAGGAATACCGGGACGTGGCCGGAGTCGACGAGGGCATGACCGGGGTATCCACCCGCTTCGCCTTCAAGGTGCTCTCCGAGACCTTCAACTACGACAACCACGAGGTGGCCGCCGACCCGGTGCACCTGCTGTACATGCTGGAACAGGCCATCCGCCGCGAGCAGTTCCCGGAAGAGACCGAACGCCGCTACCTCGAATTCATCAAGGCGGAGATGGCTCCGCGCTACGCCGACTTCATCGGCAACGAGATCCAGAAGGCCTATCTCGAGTCTTACCATGACTTCGGCCAGAACCTCTTCGAGCGCTACGTGGCCTATGCCGATGCCTGGATCGAGGACCATGACTTCAAGGATCCCGACACCGGCCAGATGCTCGACCGCGGCACCCTGAACCAGGAACTCTCGAAGATCGAGAAGGCCGCCGGCATCGCGAATCCGAAGGACTTCCGCAACGAGGTGGTGAAGTTCGCGCTGCGGGCGCAGGCCTCCCGGGGCGGAACGATGCCCGACTGGACGTCCTACGAAAAAATCCGCGAGGTGATCGAGAAGCGCATGTTCAGTCAGGTCGAGGACCTGCTGCCGGTGATCAGCTTCGGCACCAAGGGCGACTCCGAACTGGAACGCAAGCACAGCGACTTTGTACAGCGCATGATCGAGCGCGGGTATACCGAGCGCCAGGTCCGGCGTCTGGTGGAGTGGTACATGCGCGTGAAGCAGGCGGGCTGACGACCATGAGGTGCCCGGGCTTCACCACCACGGAGGCTGCATCCCCGTGGTGAACATCATCGACCGGCGGTTGAACCCGAAGGACAAGAGCCTTGCCAACCGCCAGCGCTTCATTCGTCGCGCAAAGCGCCAGATCCTGGACGCGGTGCGCGACGTCTCCGCCCGGCGTCGCATCTCGGACGTCGGGCAACAGGGCGAAGAGTCGATCAGCATTCCCTCCGACGGCCTGCAGGAACCCTCTTTCCGCAAGGGGAGCGGGACCGGCGTTCGCCGCCACGTGGTGCCAGGCAACAAGGAATACCAGGCCGGCGACCGGATTGCGCGCCCCGATGGCGGCGAAGGCGGCTCGGGTCCGGGCGGCGGCAGCCCCGACGGCGAGGGTGAAGACGAATTCCAGTTCTCGATCAGCCGCGATGAATTCCTGGACCTGTTCTTCGAGAACCTGGAGCTGCCCGACCTCGCGCGCACCGAGCTTTCCCGGGTCGAGCAGGACGGCGTACGCCGCGCCGGCTACTCGGTATCCGGCTCGCCGGCCACGCTGAACCTCACCCGCACCATGCGCCGTTCGCTGTCGCGGCGTCTCGCGCTGCACCGCCCGCGCCGGGAAGAGATCCTCGAGCTCGATCGCGAAATCGATCGCCTCGAGCGCTCGGGCAAGGACCCCGAGCGGCTGCGCGAACTCGTGCAGGAACGCGAACGCCTGTCCCGCCGGTCGCGGCTGATCCCCTACATCGACCCGATCGACCTGCGCTTCAACCGCTTCGTCCCAACCCCGCGCCCAATCTCGCAGGCGGTCATGTTCTGCCTGATGGACGTGTCGGGGTCCATGACCGAAGACATGAAGGACCTCGCCAAGCGGTTTTTCATGCTCCTGTACCTGTTCCTCGAGCGGCGCTACCGGCACGTCGAGATCGTCTTCATCCGGCATACGCATATCGCGCAGGAGGTCGACGAGGAGACCTTTTTCTATTCGCGCGAGACCGGCGGCACGCTGGTGTCCCCGGCGCTGGACGAGATGGACCGCGTGGTCCGCGAGCGCTACCCGCCCGACGAGTGGAACATCTACGCGGCGCAGGCCTCCGATGGTGACAACACCCCGCAGGACAACCCGGCGGTGATCGAACGGATGGAGCGCACGATCCTGCCGGTCTGCCGCTACTTCGCGTATATCGAGGTGTCCGGCGAGCGCGGGCGCGGGGGCCTGACCGACCTGTGGATGGTCTACGAGCGCATCGCCCGCAGCGGCCGCCCGCTCGCGATGCGGCAGGTGCGTCGGCGCGGAGACATCTTTCCGGTGTTCCGGGACCTGTTCACGCCTGCGGAGCTCAGGAACTGACAATGCCACACCGTACCGAAGCCAGCGCCAAGCTGATCTACAGCGGGCCCGACTGGGACTACCCGTTGATCCGCCGCGCCTTCGACGCGATCGAGCGCATCGCGGTGGACGAGATGGGGCTCGAGCCCTACCCGAGCCAGGTCGAGGTCATCAGTTCGGAGCAGATGCTGGACGCCTACTCGTCGATGGGCATGCCGCTGTTCTATCGCCACTGGTCCTTCGGCAAGCACTTCGCCCGCGACGAGATGCTCTACCGCAAGGGCATGACGGGGCTGGCCTACGAGATCGTGATCAACTCCAACCCCTGCCTCTGCTACATCATGGAAGAAAACACCATGACCATGCAGACATTGGTGATGGCCCATGCGGCCTTTGGCCACGGCCATTTTTTCCGGAACAACCAGCTGTTCCGGGAATGGACCGACGCCGAATCCATCCTCGACTACCTCGACTTTGCGAAGCGCTACATCGCCGACTGCGAGGAACGCTACGGGCACACGGCGGTGGAGCGGGTGCTCGACGCCGCCCATGCGCTGATGACCCACGGCGTGCACCGCTATCCCCGGCCCCGGCCGCTGAACCTCAAGCGCGAACTCGAGCGCGAGCGGGAACGGCAGCGCTTCGAGGAGAGCAGCTTCAGCGATCTCTGGCGCACCCTGCCCCGCCGCGACCCGGACGAGGACCGGTCCGATCCCGATCTGGACGCCCGCCAGCAACGCCTGGGGCTGCCGGAAGAGAACCTGCTCTATTTCCTCGAGAAACACGCCCCGCGCCTGGCACCCTGGCAGCGCGAGGTATTGCGGATCGTCCGGCTGGTCGCGCAGTACTTCTATCCGCAGCGGCAGACCAAGGTGATGAACGAGGGCTGCGCGACGAGCGTGCACTACGCGATCATGACGCGGCTGCACGAGACCGGCCAGATCACCGACGGCGCCTTCATGGAGTTTCTGCACGCGCACACCAGCGTGGTCTTCCAGCCGGAATTCGACGACCCGCGCTTTTCGGGGATCAACCCCTACGCGCTGGGCTTCGGCATCCTGAAGGATCTCGAGCGGATCTGCACCAGGCCCACCGAGGAGGACCGGCGCTGGTTCCCGGACATCGCCGGCAACCAGGACGTACTCGGCACGTGGAAGACGGCGTGGGCGGAATACCGGGACGAGAGCTTCATCCTGCAGTTCCTGAGCCCGCGACTGATGCGCGAGTGGCGCCTCTTCTCCGTTCTCGACGACACCGACGCGGACGCAATGGAGGTCGAGGCCATCCACGACGAGTCCGGCTTCCGCGCAGTGCGAAGGGCCCTGGCGACCCATTACGACCTCGCGCGCCACGAACCCGACATCCAGGTGGTGGATGTCGATCTTGCCGGAGACCGCCAACTGATGCTGGAACACCGGGTGGTGGACGGCCGCCGGCTCGAAGGCGCCAATACCCGCATGGTGCTGCGCCACCTCGCGAATCTCTGGGGCTACCCGGTGACGCTGGTCGAGGTGGATGCGCGTTCCGAACAGGAACTGAATCGCTACCAGGGCATTGCCCCGGACCCCACGGTGACCTGACCCGGCGCCCGGGGACAGATTTGCAAATCTGTCCCCGGCGAATGGGAAGCTTGTCCGGAAGCCGGCTAATCGGTCAGACGCAGGCGACCCGCAACCCGGGTCAGCAGTTCGTAGCTGATCGTTCCGGCCGCCTCGGCAATGCGCTCCACCGGGAGACCGTCGCCCCAGAGCGTCACTGTGTCCCCGACACCCACGTCGGGCACCGCGGTCAGATCGATCTCCAGCATATCCATGGAAACGCGTCCGATCACCGGACACTCGCGCCCCTGCACGAGTACCGGCGTCCCGGTCGGCGCGTGGCGCGGGTAGCCGTCGGCATAGCCCATCGCGACCACGCCGGCCCGGGTGGGACGATCGGCGGTCCAGGTGGCCCCGTAACCCACGCACGCCCCGGGCTCCAGTCTCTTTACCGCGATCAGCGGCGCGGTCACTGTCATCACCGGCCGCAGATCGCGGTCGGGACCCACCTCGCCCTCCATCGGGCTCGGGCCGTAGAGCATGATGCCCGGACGGATCCATTCGTCCGGCGAGAGGCCCGCGGCACCCCCCGAAATCACCAGCGCGGAATTCGCGACGCTGCGCTGACCGGGCAGCCCGGCCACGGTATGGGTGAAACGCTCCATCTGTTCCGCGTTCTGCGGGTGCGCGATCTGATCGGCACAGGCGAGGTGCGTCAGCCAGTGCAGACCCCGGCGGGCGGCCGGATGGTCCCGCAACTGCCCAAACAGCGCCCGGGCCCTCGTCGGCGCAAACCCGAGCCGGTGCATCCCGGTGTCGAGCTTGATCCAGAGGCCGGGCAACTCGGCGCGCACCCCGGCCAGCACGCTCAGCTGCTGCTCGTCGTGCAGTACGGGCTGCAGTTCATGGCGGGCACAGAGCTCCCAGTCGACCGCCGTGCGCGGGCCCTGCAGCACGAGGATCGGCGCGTCGGTGCCGCTCTCGCGCAGCGCGAGCGCCTCCTCGATGCAGGACACGGAGAAGCCGTCGGCATGGCCGGTCAGCGCGGCGGCCGCCCATTCCATGCCGTGGCCGTAGCCGTCGGCCTTGATCACCGCCCAGACCTTGCGCCCGGGGGCAAGCGCACGGGCCCGCGCGAGATTGTGGCGCAGCGCCTCGGCGCTCCTGCGCATGGCGGCCGCCCGCCTCACGCCTCGGCGCCGACCCCGTAGACGTCCGGGTGGTAGTTCTCGAAACGCGTGTACTGTCCGCGGAAGGTCAGCCGCACGGTCCCGATCGGCCCGTTGCGCTGCTTGGCGACGATGATCTCCGCGGTGCCCTTGTCCGCGCTGTCCTCGTTGTACACCTCGTCGCGGTAGACAAACATGATCACGTCGGCGTCCTGTTCAATCGCGCCCGATTCGCGAAGGTCCGACATCACCGGTCGCTTGTTCGGCCGTTGCTCAAGCGAGCGGTTCAGCTGCGAGAGGGCGATCATCGGAACGCTTAGCTCCTTCGCCAGCGCCTTCAGCGCCCGCGAGATCTCGGAAATCTCGGTGGCGCGGTTCTCCCGCGTGCCCGGCGACTGCATCAGTTGCAGGTAGTCGACCACGATCAGCCCGAGGCCCTTGTGTTCGCGCATCAGGCGGCGTGCACGGGCGCGCAGCTCGGTGGGCGACAGCGCCGGGGTGTCGTCGATGAACAGCGGCGCTTCGGAGAGCATCGACACCGCGCTGGTCAGCCGTGGCCAGTCGGCTTCGTCGAGCCGGCCAGAGCGCAGCTTCTGCTGGTTGATCCGCCCCATCGAGGACAGCAGACGCATCGCGATCTGCTCACCGGGCATCTCCATGCTGAAGACGGCGATCGGCTTCTCGGTCTTCATCGCCACGTACTCGCCGATGTTCATCGCGAAAGACGTCTTGCCCATCGACGGCCTCCCGGCAACGATGACGAGATCGCCCGGATGCAGGCCGGAGGTCAGTTCGTCGAGGTCCTGGTAGCCGGAGGGAACGCCGGTGATCGCGCTCTTGGTCTCGAAAAGGTGTTCGATCTGCTCCACCGCGGCCGCGAGCAGCGGCTTCATGCCGCGAAAGCCCTGGGTGCCGCGCGCGCCGCGCTCCGCGATCGAGAAGACCTTCTGCTCGGCAAGATCGAGCAGTTCCCGCGTGGGACGGCCTTCCGGCGTGAACGCCGAGTCCGCCACCTCGGTACCCACCGAGATCAGGGAACGCAGAATGGAGCGATCGCGGACGATGTCCGCATAAGCCTTGATATTCGCAGCGCTGGGAGTCTGACTGGCAAGCTCCCCGAGATACGGGAGCCCCCCGGCATCCTGCAATTCCCCGGTATTCTGCAGCTGTTCCGCGACCGTCACCATGTCGAAGGGAGCGTTGCGATCGGCCAGCGCGGCGATCGCCCGGAAGATCAGGCGGTGGTCGTGGCGATAGAAATCGTCCGCATTGATACGGTCGGCAATGCGGTCCCATGCGTCGTTGTCCAGCATCAGCCCGCCCAGAACGGACTGTTCGGCCTCAACCGAATGCGGTGGTACGCGAAGACCCTGGGTCATGGCCGCCCTGCGCTGCCGATCAGTGGCGCCACCGGCCCCGGGATCGACCGGAGCCGGCCTGCGCTCACTCCTCGCCGGTCACGATGACGCGGATTTCCGCATTCACGTCCGCGTACAGGTGCACTTCGATCTCGTACTCGCCGGTCTGCCGCAGCGGACCTTCGGGCAGCCGCACCTCACGCTTCTCGACCTCGACGCCGCGCGCGGTGATCGCGTCCGCGATGTCACCGGCTCCGATCGATCCGAAAAGCTTGCCTTCGCCGCCGGCCTTGGCCTTGATCTCGACCACCATCCCCTCGAGAGAGGCCTGACGCGCCTGTGCGGCGGCCAGCGCCTCGGCTGCGGCCCGCTCGAGCTCGGCGCGCCGGGCCTCGAACTCGGCGATGTTCTCCGCCGTTGCGAACTTGGCCTTCCCCTGCGGAAGCAGGTAGTTCCGGGCGTAGCCCGGGCGGACCCGGACCTTGTCGCCGAGGGCGCCCAGGTTGTCGATCTTTTCCAGCAGAATGACTTCCATCTTGGTTTTCCTGTCAATCAGTTAAAGTGAAAATCGCGCGCGGTGCGCGGAACCATCCCCTCGCTCTCCCGCGGCAGCGGGCTGAGGAGCGGGCGTCCCGCGAGGTTCCTGTGTCAACACGATCCTCGATGCATCCGGGCCGGTTGGGCAGAGTGTACACGCGAAACCGCCGGGCGGTTCACTCCGGCCCGTTCTGGTCTCGTGCCGGAAACCGCTCGCGCAGCCGCGCCACGCCGTCGATCGCCCCGAGGGCGGTGATCAGCAGGAACATCTGCGGCAGAGCGAGCACCAGCAGCACGTACATCCCCACCAGCCAGAAGCTGCTCATCCCCTGCCCGTGCGTCAGCGCGTGCATCACGGCAAGCCCCTGCAGGAAGAACAGCACGCCGAGGATGAACGCCAGCTCCAGTGCCAGCGGCACGTCCGCAAGCTGCCCCAGCAAGGCCAATGCGACCACCGCGATGGCCAGGTTGCGGCCCATCTGCAGCGCACGGAACTCGGTGCCGAAGGCACCCGGGTTGTACAGCAGGGCCTGCCAGTAGCGGGCGATCAGCAGGCTCAGCGCCATGCTGAGCAGGAAGATTCCGGCCAGCATCCCGGTGAGGAAGGGCGCAATGGCGGTCAGCGCCGCCTCCACGTCCTCCATTCCCGGACCGTCTCCGTCCACGAAGGGTGCCAGCATCTCCTGCCCCGCGGCCACCCAGAGGGCCTCGAGATCGGGCACCAGCAGGCGCACCAGCAACACCAGTGCCCCGGCGACGAGTGCCGCCATCGACAGTGTCACGCGCCAGGAAACCGACTGGCGCAGGACCTCGCCCATCGCGGCCACCGGCAGCCACTGGGCGAGACCCGCCATCATGCCGATCAGTGGCGACCCGCCCATCATTGCGAACACCAGCGCGCCCAGGATCAGGGCCGCGAAACCCGCAACGAACAGCGCCTGGCCAATTCCCAGCCGGAGCGCCACCAGCGCGACAACCGCCGCGCTCAGGATCGCGATCGGCGGGATGAAAATCCCAAACGCGCCAAGGCCGGCCGCGGCGATCACCGCACGCCAGCGGCCCTGCATGGCAAAGTCGGCCAATATGCGCATTGGCGTCCCCTGCGTTCCTGCGGGCGTCAGAAATGGTTGTCTGTATACGGCAGCAGGGCAAGGAAACGGGCGCGCTTCACGGCAGTCGCCAGCTGACGCTGGTACTTCGCGCTGGTGCCGGTGACCCGGCTCGGTACGATCTTGCCGGTCTCGGTGATGAAGTTCCTGATCAGGTTCAGGTCCTTGTAATCGATGTACTCGATGCCCTCGGCGGTGAAGCGGCAGTACTTGCGGCGACGGGAAAAACGGGCCATGGCGGTAACTCCTTGATAAGACGTAAAACGAAGGGAAAGGGAAACAGGGGATCAGCTACCGGACGCGCCAGCCTGCTCTTCTGCGTCTCCGCCGCCGTCGCGATCGCCGCGGTCATCACGGCGCCCTCGACCCTTCGGGCTTTCCTCCTCCTCGCGGCCCTTGGCCAGAGGCGAGGGCTCGGTTTCCGCCTTTTCCATGCGCATCACCAGGTGGCGCAACACGGCGTCGTTGAACCGGAAGGCGCTGACAAGCTCCTCGATCGTCTCCTCGCCCACCTCGACGTTCATCAGCACATAATGGGCCTTGACCAGTTTCTGGATCGGGTAGGCGAGCTGGCGCCGGCCCCAGTCCTCCAGCCGGTGGACCGTGCCCTGCTGGGCCTCGACCATGCCGCGATAACGCTCGATCATCGCCGCAACCTGCTCGCTCTGGTCCGGGTGGACCATGAACACCACTTCGTAATGACGCATTGCCATGTACTCCTTGCGGGTAACAGCCTCCCGTCCACGCCCGGGGATCGATCCCCGACCCCGGCCCTGTCGGTGAGGCAAGAAGTCGCCGAAAACGGCGAGAAAAGCGCGAGATAATAGGCGATTCGCGGGCGGCACACAAGCACGGTTCGCGACGCCAGGAGCCGGGATCAGGCCGGGGCGGAACGCTGGCGCACGGCCTCGAACAGGGCCACGCCGGCCGCCACGGAGACGTTCAGGCTGGCCACGCTGCCGGTCATCGGAATCGCCGCGAGATGATCGCAGTGTTCCCGGGTCAGGCGGCGCAGACCCTCGCCCTCCGCGCCCAGTACCAGCACCGTCGGCGGCGTCAGGTCGACGCGGTAGAGCGGCTCCGGCGCATCGCCGTCCAGCCCGACGACCCACACGCCGGCAGCGCGCAGTTCGCGCAGCGTGCGCGCAAGATTCGTCACCACCACCAGCGGCATCGTCTCGGCAGCCCCCGAGGCCGCCTTCGCGGCGGCCGGTGTCAGCGTGGCGCTGCGGTCCCGGGGCACGATTACCGCGCGCGCACCCGCCGCATCGGCGCTGCGCAGGCACGCACCGATATTGTGCGGATCGGTCACCCCGTCCAGCGCCAGAAACAGGTCGCCGCCCGCGGCCACAAGCGCTGCGAGTTCCGCCTCGCCGGCACGCGGCCGGGGCCGGGCGAAGGCCACAACCCCCTGGTGCCGCAGGTCTGCGTGACTGCGCTCCAGCCGCTCCCGGCGCAGCCGCTCGACGCTGATGCCGAGTGCCTGAGCGCGACTGGCGAGCGCCACCAGCCGGGCGTCGGCGTTGTCCGCCGCGACCTGCAGACGCTTGATTCGACCGGGAGCGTGTGCGAGCAGCGACTCCACCGCGTGCAACCCGCCGACGACCTCGTCCCGGCTCACGAGTTCCGGCGCCTCCGTCGGCTCGAGCGCTTCCGACTCCCGCCTTCAGCGTCGTCCTTCCCGGCACCGGAGTCTTCTGTCCCGGCTGCACTCTTTGCCCTTCCCGACGGACGGATCAGCAACGCCACCTCGCCCTCGGGCTGCGAGCGCCGGCGGCGGCGCCGGGGGGTGGACTCCGGGCTCGGCGACTCGGTTCCTGCATCGGGCTCGGGGGCGGTCGCCTTCCCGGCAGCCGGTTGTGGCTCTGGCGCCCTCGCGCCGGTATCCACGGATGCGCCGTCGTCCCTCGAACGCCGCCGCGGCGGTCGCGATCGGCTATCGGAGGGTATCGGGGTTGACGGCGTTTCCGTCTGTGGCGCCTTCGGCAGCCGTTGCTTCGCAGCGGATCCACCGCCGTCGGCCTTCTCCGGTTTCGACGCGCGGCCGCGCCGCTTCGACGTCCGCCGCGGCGCGGTGGCCTCCGCCTTCGCCGCGCCGGGCCGCTTGCGGCCGGGCTTGGGCTCACCCGCTGCGGGCTCCTCGTCGACCAGGCGCAGATCGATCTTGCGATCGTCCAGGCTCACGCGGACGACCTGGACCCGCAGTCGGTCGCCGATCCGGAAGACCCGCCCGCCGCGCTCGCCAGTCAGCCGGTGACGAACCGGGTCGAAGTGATAGAAATCGTTGTCGAGGCTGGAGACGTGCACCAGGCCGTCGATGAAGACGTCGACGATCTCGACAAAGAGCCCGAAGCCGGTAACCCCGGACACCACGCCTTCAAAGACGTCGCCGACCTTGTCCTGCATGTATTCGGCCTTGAGCCAGGCGACCGCATCGCGGGTCGCGTCGTCCGCGCGACGTTCGGCCATCGAGCAGTGCTCGCCGAGGGATTCCATGTCGCTGTGGGAGTAGGCAAAGTCGGATGCCTTGCCCTTGCGCAACAGGTGGCGAATACCCCGGTGCACGAGCAGGTCGGGATAGCGCCGGATCGGCGAGGTGAAGTGCGCGTAGTCCGCCAGCGCGAGGCCAAAATGCCCGCCGAGATCGGGCCCGTAGACGGCCTGACTCAGAGAGCGCAGCACCACGGTCTCGATCAGCTGCTTGTCCGGCCGGTCCGCCGCCGCACGAAGCACTGCCGAATAGTGCGCCGGCGTCGGCTCGTCACCGCCCTCGAGGGTCAGGCCGACCCCGGACAGGAAGTCACGCAGGTCATCGAGCTTTTCCGAGGGCGGCCGGTCATGCAGACGGAAGAGCGTCGGCAGCTTGTGCTTCTTCAGGAAACGGGCCGCGGACACATTGGCCGCGATCATGCATTCCTCGACCAACCGGTGCGCGTCGGTCCGTTCCACCGGAACGATGCGCTCGATCTTGCGTTCCGGACCGAACTCGATGCGGGTCTCGGTGGAATCGAAATCGATCGCACCGCGCCGGTTGCGCGCCGCGTGCAGCGCCTTGAAGACCGCGTGGAGGCGCTCGAGATGCGGCACCACCGCGGCGTACTGTTCCCGAAGCTCCGGGTCCCTGTCGACGAGCATCGCCGCGACCTTGGTGTAGGTCAGGCGGGCGTGCGAGCGCATCACCCCCTCGTGGAAACGGTAGCTTCGCACCGCTCCGCGCTTGCCGATCTCCATTTCGCAGACCATGCAGAGGCGTTCGACTTCCGGATTCAGCGAGCACAGGCCGTTGGAGAGCACCTCCGGCAGCATCGGAATGACCTGTTCCGGGAAGTAGACCGAGGTGCCGCGATTGCGGGCCTCGCGATCCAGCGCTTCGTCCTTGGCAACGTAATGTGAAACATCCGCGATCGCCACCCAGAGACGCCACCCGCCCTCCATTTCCTCGCAGAACAGGGCGTCATCGAAGTCCCGGGCATCCGCGCCGTCGATGGTGACCAGCGGCTTGCTGCGCAGATCGAGCCGGCCCTTGCGGGCGGCCGCCGGAACCCGGGTCCCCAGGCGATCGGCCGCAGCCGTGACCTCGTCCGGCCACTCGAACGGCAGACCGTGCGCCCGGATCGCGATGTCGATCTCCATGCCAGGGGCCATGTGCTCGCCGAGCACCTCGACCACTTCACCACGCAGCCGTGCCTTGCGCGATGCCTGCGGGCGGATGCGCACCACGACAATCTGATCGTCGCCCGCATCGCCGAGGCCATCCGGCGGAATCAGGATGTCGTGGGCAATGCGCTTGTTATCCGGCGTGAGAACCCCGACCCCATCCTCGACGCGGATGCGGCCCACCACCTGTTCCGAGCCGCGCTCGAGAATCTCGATGATTGCGCCCTCGCGCCGCCCGCGGTGGTCCACACCCATCACGCGGCCGAGCACTCGGTCGCCGTGCAGCACGCCGCGCATCTGCCGCGGCGAGAGGAAGAGGTCGCTGCTCTGGTCGTCCGGAACGAGGAACCCGAAGCCGTCGGGATGACCGATCACGCGCCCCCGGATCAGGTCGGCCTGGTTCACCGGCAGGTAGGAACCGCGCCGGTTGCACAGCACCTGACCGTCCCGCTCCATCGCGCGAAGCCGTCTGCGCAGGGCCTCGAGGTGCTCCTCGCTGTCGATCCCGACCCGTGCGGCGATCTCCTCGAAGGCCAGCGGATTACCCGCCTCGGCCAGGCGATCCAGGATCAGTTCCCGGCTCGCGATGGGGTTCTCGTACTTTTGTGCCTCGCGTTCGAAATTCGGATCGACCGGCGCACGGCTGCTGCGTTTTCTGGGCATTCCCTTCACTCTTTGATTCGCCCCGGGGTCCTCTCAAGGCCCTTCTCCGGCGCTCCGGCCGGGGCATGCTGATGGATTGACACTTCGCGTGGAGATCTCTATATTTGCGCGCTCCTGAAGCGCAGGGCCGCAAGGTCCATCCTCGTGCCGAGGTGGCGGAATTGGTAGACGCGCTAGCTTCAGGTGCTAGTGAGCGTAAGCTCGTGGAGGTTCAAGTCCTCTCCTCGGCACCACCCCTCCCTTTCCTGCGCCCCCGTTTTCGTGCAAGCCCTTTTCCTGGGCCCATCTTCCTGGGCCCATCTTCCTGGG
>Ga0207421_10001946_pt1 | contig 26052 bp, 30 predicted proteins | sample SodLakKL_010_SED_4_FD_187542 | JGI IMG/M metagenome (GOLD analysis project Ga0207421, IMG submission 187542) | Alkaline sediment microbial communities from Lake Tanatar, Kulunda Steppe, Russia - 8KL_010_SED (SPAdes) (version 2) | ecosystem: Environmental > Aquatic > Non-marine Saline and... | reverse complement strand
TAGTGTGACGGCCTTGCCCGATGCCACAGATGCCCCTGTCGTCGTCATTGCCCACGGGTTCGCAGGATCACGCCAGTTGATGCTGGGATTTGCCCAGACGCTGGCGCAGGCAGGTTACATCGTCGCTAATTATGATCTGCAGGGGCATGGCCGCAATGCGGTGCCGATGTCGGGCGATGTGGCATCTGTCGATGGCACGACCCGTTTGCTGGTCGAAGAGCTGGACCGCGTGATTGATGCCGCACTGGCCCTAGATGGCGCCGATGGGCGGCTGGCCTTGTTGGGGCATTCGATGGCGTCCGACATCATCGTGCGGCAGGCAATTGCCGATGACCGTGTCGATGCGGTTGTCGCAGTGTCGATGTTTTCCACCGAAGTGACCGCCGAGCTGCCTGCCAACCTGCTTGTCATCAACGGCGCGTGGGAAGGCGCATTGGCGGCCGAGGCGTTGCGCGTGCTGCGCCTGACCGACCCTGATGCAAACTTTGACCAGACGCTGGGCGACCCCGCCGCAGGCACCGGACGCCGTGCTGTGCTGGCCCCGTCGGTTGAACATGTCGGCGTGCTTTATGCGCCGACCAGCATGGTGGAAACACGCGACTGGCTGAACGCGGTGTTTGAACGCCCGTCGGGCACGCCTATCGCTGCGCGGGGCGGCTGGATCGCTTTGCTGATCGTCAGCGTCACAGCGCTGGCATGGCCTTTGGCGCGGCTTGCACGCCCGTTGCGGGCCAAGACACCCCCCAAGCGCCTGCCGCGCGGGGCGTTCTGGGCGGCAACTCTGGTACCGACGATCCTGACACCGCTGGTTTTGTTACCGTTCGACATCGGCTTTCTGCCCGTGCTGGTCGCTGATTATCTGGCCGTACATTTCGCATTTTTCGGGCTGATTACTCTGGGCTTTCTGGCACGCTGGGGTGCCTTGCGATGGGATGCGACAGGCGTCATCCTTGCCTTGCCTATCGCGATATTCTGCATCGGCATCTTTGGCGCGATGCTGGATATCTATGTCGCGTCCTTTTTCGCCGTTGATGCCCGCGTCTGGATCATTCTTGCTATCGCGGCGGGTGCGGTGCCGTTCATGTTGGCCGATGCCTACCTGACCGAGGCAGGCCGCGCCCCCCTGTGGCGGGTGCTGGTGGTGCGGGCTAATGCGCTGGTCTCGCTTGGGATTGCGACAGCGCTGGATATGGAAGGGCTGTTTTTCCTGCTGCTGATCCTGCCTATTATCCTGCTGTTCTTCGTTTTGTTCGGCACTTTGGGTGGCTGGGTCGGTCGGGCCACGCACCGTCCGCTTGCCGCTGGTATCGGGTTGGGCGTCTTTCTGGGCTGGGCTTTGGGCATGACATTTCCGCTGTTTGCGGTCTGATATTGCAATAGCCCGCGTTATCCTTATCTTGGTGACGTCGCTAGCGGTGACACCTTTCCCTGACATCACCAAAAGGATGCACGCTATGCGCTTGCCTAAATATGCCATACTGGCGGCCACGATTGGCCTGACGACCCCCGCTTTCGCACAAGAGGTGACATTGCGCTTTCAGCACTTTGTGTCGCCCGCCAGCGCGAACCCGACCTATTTCATGCAGCCTTGGGCCGATGCGATTGCCGAACAATCGGGTGGCCGGATCAAGGTGGAAATCTATCCGTTCATGCAATTAGGCGGCTCTGCCACCAACCAATACGACCTGATCCGCGACGGTGCGATTGACGGTGGCTGGATCATCCCCGGCTATCAGCCCAACCGTTTCCCAGAGGCCGAGGCGCTGGAACTGCCCTTCATGACCACCAAATCGGCCGAAGAAGCCAGCGCCGCGGCATGGGAATTCACGCAAGATCATCTGCTGGACGATTTCGCGGATATCCACATCATCGCGGTCCACATGCACGGCCCCGGCATCCTGCACAAACGCGGCAATCCTGTTGCCAGCGTCGCTGATTTCGCCGGGCTGAAACTGCGCGGCCCGTCGCGCACGGCAACCCTGCTGCTGGAAGATCTGGGCGCATCGCCTGTCGGCATGCCCGTCCCGCAATTCCCCGAAGCGATTTCGCGTGGCGTGGTTGATGGCGGCGTGATCCCATGGGAACAATCGCCATCGCTGAAACTGGATGAATTGACCGACAGCCATACCGATGTCGCAGGCGACCGATCGCTTTATAACCTGTATTTCCTTTGGGCGATGAACAAGGCGACCTACGAGGCCCTGCCTGACGATCTGCGCGCCGTGATCGACGCCAATTCCGGCCTGATGGCCAGCCGCTGGGCCGGACGTGCGCATGACACAGGCGATGCATTGGGCCGCGACATCATGGCCGCCAGCGGCAACACAATCGCCGAGATGTCAGAAGAAGAAACCGCGCAGATCATGGCGATCGGTGCGGGCGTCACCAGCCGCTGGATCATGGAAATGGACGCCAAAGGCTATGATGGCGCGGGCCTTGTCGCCGCCGCACAGCTTGCCGTCGAAGACGCCGCAGGCACGGCGGAATAAAACCTATCTGATCCGGGCGACCACGTAATCGGCCAGATCAACCAGCATGGTTTTCAGCGCATGGTCAGGGATCACGCCCAGCGCATCCTTGGCCTTACCCGCCCATGCAATCGCATCGGCCCGTGTGCTTTCCAGTGTGCCATGCCGGTGCAAAAGACTGATCGCATGGTCAAGATCGGCGTCTTCCTGACGGCCTTTCTGGATCGTGCGATCCCAGAATGCGCGTTCATCCGCATCAGCCGCCGCCACGGCGCGGATCACAGGCAAGGTCAGTTTGCGTTCGCGGAAATCATCGCCGATGTTCTTGCCGGTGGCCTCCGTTCCGCCGTAATCCAGCAGGTCATCGACGATCTGGAACGATACCCCCAGCGCATCGCCATAATCGAACAGCGCCTGTTTGGTGGCTGCATCCTGCCCCGCAATCTCGCCCCCGACCTCCATCGCGGCGGAAAACAGGGCGGCGGTCTTGCCGCGCACGACCTTGATATAAATCTCTTCGGTGGTGGCCAGATCAGCGGCGGCGGTCAGTTGCAAAACCTCGCCCTCGGCAATCGTGGCAGAGGCATTGGCAAGGATATCCAGCACCCGCAACGATCCGGTTTCCACCATCAACTGAAACGACCGCGCGAACAGGTAATCGCCGACCAGCACGCTGGATGTATTGTCCCACAACAGGTTCGCCGTGGGCCGTCCGCGCCGTTGGCGGCTTTCGTCGACGACATCGTCATGCAGCAGGGTCGCGGTGTGGATAAATTCGACCGTTGCGGCCAGATGGATATGATACGGCCCGTCATAGCCACACATCCGCGCCGCAGCCAAGGTCAGCATCGGGCGCAGGCGTTTGCCGCCCGCCTCGACCAGATGGGCGGTGACTTGGGGGATACGCGGGGCATGTTCCGACGCCATGCGTTCGCGGATCATCGTATTGACGGCCGTCAGATCATCCGCCAAAGCCGCAGCCAGCTGTTCATGTGGTTTCGTGGCAGCGTGATCAAGGCTCATGGCAGTTTCCGTCATGTGAATGGACAAGGGCAGGCAGCCGCCGTAATCCTTGGGTATGAAAGAGCTTTTACGCACCAATGACGTGACTGTCATCGCCTTTGCAACCGCCCTGTTGGACGCGGAAGGTATAGACTGGTTCACCTTCGACGACAATATGAGCATCATGGAAGGCAGCATAGGCATTATGCCGCGCCGCCTGATGGTGCTGGACCGCGATCTGTTCATGGCCGAGGCCGTGATGCGCGACGGACAGATTGATCTTGGGCGTGATTGAAGACCTGACATCAGACGCGTTTCTGGGCGGTCTTTTGCAGATCAGCCAGCCACGCCGCGGGTATCGCGCGGGGGTTGACCCGGTGCTGCTTGCTGCAAGCATCGCTGCCAAACCCAGTCAGTCCGTGCTGGAACTGGGATGCGGCGTCGGCACCGCGATTTTATGCCTTGGGCGGCGGATACCGGGGTTGGCCCTGACAGGGGTAGAACTGCAGGCCGATTATGCCGAACTCGCCCGACACAACGCCAACGCGAATGACCTGCCGCTGCGGGTAATCACCGCAGATCTGCGGGCGCTGCCTGCCGACCTGCGCCAACAACGCTTCGACCATGTCCTGATGAACCCTCCCTATTTTGACCGCGACACCGGCACCCCCGCCGCTGACCCCGGCCGCGACACGGCTTTGGGTGGCGCGACACCACTGGCCGACTGGATCGATATCGGTGCAAGGCGGTTGGCACCTCAAGGCTATTTGACGCTAATTCAACGGATTGAACGCCTGCCCGAGGCATTGGCGGCCCTGCAAGGGCGGCTGGGGTCCATCGTGATTCGCCCTATCGCGGGCAGGTCCGACCGCGCACCGGGCCTGTTTATCCTGCGCGCCCGGCAAGAAGGACGTGCGCCATTCCGTCTGCTGCCCGCCCTGATCATGCATCAAGGTGCGGCGCATGACGCGGACAAAGACAGCTATACCGCACAGGTCGTGCAGATTTTACGCAACGGCGCCGATCTGCCCATGGCATGTTAACTTTTTGGCAGGAATTGGCTGGTATTCTGCGGGCATAGGGGGATTGCTGCAACGCGGCGTGACAGGGCCGCGGAACTGTGTTGCAATTCCCTTACATTCAACCAGCAGGAGGAAGATCATGAGCCTGAGTTCGCATTTGCAGGAACTGAAGAGAAAACACCAAACCCTCTCCGACCATGTCGAGGTTTTGCAGCGAAGCCCCGGTGTTGACGATCTTGAACTCGCGAAGTTGAAGAAGAAAAAGCTTCAAATCAAAGAAGAAATTACGCGCCTTGCCACGCATTAGACGCCCGATACCGATCTGACGGGCCGTCACCGCACAAAAATTAAGGGCCGCACCATCATGGCGCGGCCCTTAATTGCAGGCTTTGACACGAAAGTCAGACCATATACTGGCCACCATTGGCCGAAATTGTCGATCCGGTCACGAACCCTGCGTCATCAGAGGCCAGAAACACAACAGCGCGCGCAATTTCAGATGCTTCCCCCAGACGACCCACGGGAATCTGTGGCAGGATCACCTCGTTCATGACCTTTTCAGGAATGGTGCTCATCATCTCGGTGTTGATGTAGCCCGGTGCGATCACATTCACGGTAATGCCTGCGCGCGCGCCTTCTTGTGCCAACGCCTTGGTGAAACCGATGTCGCCCGCCTTGGCAGCGGCATAGTTGGATTGAGCAAACTGGCCCTTTTGGCCGTTGATCGACGAAATAGTGATGATTCGGCCAAATTTGCGTTCACGCATACCGGGCCAGACCGGATGGGTCATATTAAAGACGCCCGACAGGTTGGTATCGATCACTTCTTTCCACTGCTGCGGCGTCATTTTGTGAAATGGCGCATCGCGTGTGATGCCGGCATTGTTGACCAGAACCTCGACCGGGCCCAGATCGGCCTCGACCTGCGCAATGCCTTCGGCGCAGGCGTCATAACTACCAACATCCCATTTATAGGTCTTGATACCGGTTTCAGCAGTGAATGCCGCCGCCTTTTCATCGTTGCCCGCATAGGTCGCCGCGACGGTGTATCCAGCATCTTTCAATGCGGTTGAAATGGCCGCGCCGATACCGCGCGATCCTCCCGTGACTAGTGCCACACGTCCCATAGTTATCCTCCCCTTAAGTTATTTTTCGTGGGCGGCGCGATCATACACCGCCCGTTCCTGCTCAGAACCGTTCAACGCACAGGGCGACGCCCATGCCACCGCCGATGCACAAGGTTGCAAGACCTTTCTTGGCGCCGCGGCGTTTCATTTCAAACAGCAAAGTGTTCAGAACGCGCGCGCCGGATGCGCCAATCGGGTGACCGATGGCAATCGCGCCGCCATTGACGTTCACAATCGCGGGATCCCAGCCCATATCCTTGTTCACGGCACAGGCTTGCGCGGCAAAAGCCTCGTTCGCTTCGACCAGATCAAGGTCGTTGACGGTCCAGCCCGCTTTGGCCAATGCCTTGCGGCTGGCCATGACCGGACCGACCCCCATGATCGACGGGTCAAGCCCCGCCGTGGCATAGGAAACGATCCGCGCCAACGGTTCGATCCCGCGCTTTTCGGCATTTTCGACCGACATCAGCAATGTCGCGGCCGCACCGTCATTCAGGCCAGAGGCGTTGGCCGCAGTGACCGACCCGTCTTTGGTAAATGCAGGGCGGAGTTTTTGCATCGCGTCGATCGTGGCACCGTGGCGGATATATTCATCCTGATCGACAATCGTTTCGCCTTTGCGCGATTTCACGGTGAAGGCCATGATTTCATCAGCAAATTTGCCAGCCTTTTGCGCTGCTTCGGCTTTGTTTTGCGAAGCGACGGCAAATTCATCCTGCATTTCGCGGGTGATCTGCCATTGGTTGGCTACGTTTTCGGCAGTCTGGCCCATGTGGTAATTGTTGAATGCGTCCCACAAACCATCACGGATCATGGTGTCGATATAGGACATATCACCCATCTTTTGCCCGGCACGCATATAGGCCGCATGCGCGCTAAGCGACATGTTTTCCTGACCGCCAGCCAAGACGATATCTGCATCGCCCAACTGGATATGCTGGGCGCCCAACGCGACCGCACGCAAACCGGACCCGCAGACCTGATTGATCCCCCATGCAGCAGCCTCGATCGGCAGGCCTGCATTGATATGGGCCTGACGCGCGGGGTTCTGCCCCTGTGCGGCGGTCAAAACCTGACCCAGAATCGTCTCATCCACTTCTGATTTATCGATTCCGGCGCGTGCCACGACTTCCGACAGGACCGCGGCCCCCAGATCGTGCGCTGGCGTGGTTGAAAACGCTCCACCGAAACTACCGACAGCGGTGCGCGCTGCAGATGCGATAACGACGTTAGTCATGGAATGATCCCTTCACATTTGATCCTGCGAGGGGTCGCACCAGACCGCACGCCAGACGTGCATGCTTTCCCCCCATGTTCCACCTTATGCTATTGGGTTGCATGGGTGAGGGCAAATTAAATCCCGACAAACATTGGTGGCACATGGTCAAAATGTGAAACGCGGCACGCCGAACAGGTATCCTTGCAAGGCATCCACGCCTATCTTGCGCAGAAATGCCGCCTCTTCCTCGGTTTCGACACCGTCGGCGATGGCAAACATTTCGAACTGGTGGGCGACGGTGATCAATGCTTCGGCCAGAACCTGATTGTCGGCGTCGGTATCGATGTTGCGCACAAAGCTTTTGTCGATCTTCACCAGATCGAAAAAGAAGTCTTTCAGATGCCGGAACGCGGTCATGCCAGCACCAAATCCGTCCAGCGCGAAGGCAACGCCTTTGGGCTGCATTTCTGCCATGAAGCGCGCCACGACTTCATGCAGCAGCATGGCCGATGTTTCGCTGATTTCAAAAATCAGCCTTTCGCCCAACTGGGCGGGGTCGCGCAGGCCTGCGTCCAGAATACGCCGCCATTCCCCGTCACCGACCGACCGCGCAGACAGGTTGATCGACAGGCGCAAACCGGGGTTTTGTTTCAAATGCCGCAGGGCCAGTGTCAGGCTGATGCAATCAATCTGCCGACCCATCACCGTATCTTCGACCAAGGGCATGAAATGCGCCGCAGGAATGATCCGCCCCGCCTGATCCTTGACCCTGACCAGACCTTCGTAAAACGATATTTTAGGCACGGCATCAGCCGTCAGGATCGGGTGAAACGCAAGGCTGGCCCGTTCAGACACAAGCGCATCCCTGACAAGCGCCAGAACATCCGTATCGCGACTGGCCAAAGCATACAGCAGCGGATCGCCAACAGCCATTTCCGTCAGATCTGTTTTTGAAATCGTGGTATTTGGCATCACATGCATCCATAATGGCTATGCAAACCTACTGCGCCAGATGCTAACAAAGGTTTAAGGGATCATCGATGGAACGCTGCGACTGGGCTGGCCCAGAAGACATCTATATCACCTATCACGACACCGAATGGGGTGTGCCCGAATACGACAGCCGGGCGTTGTGGGAAAAGCTGGTGCTGGACGGGTTTCAGGCAGGGTTGTCATGGATCACAGTGTTGAAAAAGCGTGATAATTTCCGTGCAGCCTTTGCCGGATTCGACCCCGATATCATCGCAGGCTGGGGCGAAGATGACGTGCAGCGCCTATTGGCCGACCCCGGAATTATCCGCCATCGGGGCAAGATCGAAGCCACGATCACCAACGCGCAGGCATGGCAAAGGATAGAAAAATCCATAGGATTTTCTGCATTTCTTTGGGGCTATGTGGATGGGGTGCCATTGCGCACGGATCTGGCAGACCGCAGCCTGATGCCAACCCAATCCCCGCTATCGGTGCAGATTTCAAAGGATCTGAAAAAGGCGGGCTTCCGCTTTTGTGGCCCGACCATCGTCTATGCCTTTATGGAGGCGACCGGCCTGATCAACAACCACCTGACAACCTGTCCGCGCCATGCGCCATGCGCTGCACTGGCGCGGTCACCAGCGTTTTAACGCTGCTTCATCGGCATCTTTTGCCGCGACCCAATCGGCGCCGGACAAGGTCACCTCTTTTTTCCAGAAAGGCGCGCGGGATTTCAGGTAATCCATCAGGAAATCCGCAGCGGCAAAAGCCTCGGCGCGGTGTTGGGCAGCAGTGGCAACCATCATGATCGGCGCACCGGGCGTCAAAGCGCCAAAGCGGTGAATCACCAGCACATCGGCCAGCGCCCAACGCGTCGCCGCCTGCTTTGCGATATCTGCAATCGCGCGTTCGGTCATGCCCGGATAATGTTCGATCAGCATATGCTGCAAGTCACCGCGCGTGTCGCGCACGATACCGGTAAAGCTGACGACAGCGCCGATATCGGTGCGGGTGCTGGCGAAACCGGCAAGCTCTGCACCTGCATCAAAGGCGTCTTGCTGAACGCGGACCTGCATCAGCCACCCGTCATCGGCGGGAAAAATGCGACTTCACGGACGCCGGCCAAGGGCGCATCGAAATCCGCAAGTTCCTGATCAACGGCAACACGCAGCGCGGTGATATCGGCAAAAGCAGCGGCATAGCGGTCTTCGCGCGCGACCAGTTCGGCGACCAGTTCGGCGACTGTTTGCGCATCGGTCACGATCTGTTCTTGCGGCAGACCGATCCGTTCGCGGACCCATGCAAAATACATCACATTCATGCTGCAGGACCCCTTAGAAATGGTTGTGCTTTGCGAAAGTAATCCCACCCCGTCAGCAAGGTCAGAAAGGCTGCGATCCAAAGCGCGACGATACCGGCCCACCACGTCACAAAGGTCGAAAGCGCATCAACTCCTGCGTAATGCACAAAGGCACCTTTGGCGAAAAGAATGGCAATCGCCACCATTTGCGCCGTGGTTTTCCATTTCGCCATTTGCGTCACCTTCAATGTGCCCGCCGTATCACCCAGAAACTCCCGCAACCCCGAAACAAAAACTTCGCGGAACATGATGATCGTTGCGGGCAAAAGGATCCATGGGTCCATGCCTGAAAAACCCGTGATGACCAAAAGCGCGATAACCACCATCGCCTTATCGGCAATCGGGTCCAGCATCGCGCCCAGCTTGCTTTCCTGTTTCCATTTACGCGCCAGATAACCGTCGAGAAAGTCGGTCAAGGCGGCGGCCACAAACAGAATCAGCGCAAACCAGTCTGCGGCGGGTCTGTTGAAATATAAAAACATGATGACGACGCCGGGGGCAGCGGCCAAACGCAGGATGGTTAATATATTGGGCACAGACATCATGATGCGGGCACATTAGACTGGCTGCAACAAAGACACCAGCGCCGGATGACGGGTTAGCCTGCCTCCGCCGCGGCACGAATGGCACGGATATTGGCACCATAAGGTGCCGGATCACTGACCGACCCACCGCGGAACACAGCCGATCCTGCGACCAGCACATCAGCCCCGGCTGCTGCCACCAAAGGCGCGGTGGTCGGATCAACGCCGCCATCAATCTCGATATGGATGGGCCGGTCGCCGATCATCGCGCGCAGCTGGCGGACCTTTTCCACCTGTGAATGAATGAACTTTTGCCCGCCAAAACCGGGGTTTACCGTCATCACACAAACCAGATCGACCATGTCGAGCAGGTATTCGACGGCTGCGGCGGGCGTTGCGGGGTTCAAGGCCACTCCGGCCTTGGCCCCCGCGCCGCGGATCGCTTGCATGGTGCGGTGGATGTGTGGCCCCGCCTCGACATGGGCGGTGATGATGTCGGCGCCAGCCTTTGCAAAAGCCTCGATATAAGGATCGACGGGGGCGATCATCAGATGCACGTCCATCACGCCCTTGATATGTGGCCGGATCGCTGCACAGGTCGCAGGGCCAAAAGTGATATTGGGCACAAAATGCCCGTCCATCACATCGACATGAACCCAATCAGCGCCCTGCGCCTCGATCGCCTGACATTCGGCACCGAAATTGGCGAAATCGGCAGATAGAATCGACGGTGCGATCTTGATGGAACGGTCAAAAGTCATCGGCGAGGCCCCTTGCTATTTGCCAGCGGCATAAACCGACTGCATCATCTTGTCACGCAGGACGTGAATAAAATGCTGCATTGCAGCAAAAGCTGTGCTAGTTTGCCCTTATGAACCAGATCCTGCGCCATGCTGACATTCTGCGCGCCGATGCGCAGGTCCACCTGACAAGGGCGACCTTGACGGCGGAACGCCCGCGCGCGCTGCATGGCCACGATTTTTACGAACTTTTCTGGGTGCAGAACGGCAAGATCCGGCATCACCTGCCGGACGGTCCACAGACCCTGTCCGAAGGGGCGGTTGTCTTTCTTAGCCCCGGTCAAACCCACGCGCTGCAAGGGCGCGGCGAACATGCGCTGGTGGTATCGCTTTGCATCCATCCCGCATTGATCAAGGCGCTGGCGAAACGGCACCCCTTGCTCAAGGGGCATTTGTTCTGGTCCGAAACCGGCCTTGTTCAGCACCACCGCGATATGCGCGAACTGGCCGGATTGAACCATGCTGCTGTTCAACTCGAACGCAGCCGCTGCGATACGATCGCGGCAGAAGCATTCCTGCTTCCCCTTTGCGCTGAATTGACAGGTGAGGTCTATCCCCCCGACGCCCCCGACTGGCTGATCCGCGCCTGCCGCGCGGCCCAAGACCCCGCCGTGTTTCAGGGCGGTGCCGCAGGGCTGGTTTCACTGACCGGCAAGGCGCATCCGCATGTCAGCCGTAGTATGCGGAAATTCTTTGGCCAGACCCCGTCAGATTACATCAACCGGATCAGGATGGAACATGCCGCCCGCGCCCTGACCACCGACGCCGAACCGATCAGCCAGATCGCTGCCGATTGCGGCATCCCGAACATGTCGCATTTCCACAAACTGTTCCGCGCCGCTTACGGCGACACACCGCTGCAATACCGCCAGAAACTGCAACGTCAGGTCGTGCAGCCGTCATAGTGTTTGACCAATTGGTCAAAACTTGCCAAGTCATCTGCAAACTGCCACCTATTATGGGCGACGCAGAAGGCACCTTTGCACATGACCACAACCCCGACTTTGCCGCGCAATGATGGTATGCCGCTTGACCTTGACTGGGTCATGGCGGTGCAGGCCAATACATCCGCCATCGAACGGCGTGCAGCGACCCTGCCGGGGCGGCGCAGCGTGAAGAAAGATTATCAGGCCGCATGGCTGTGCAAGGCGATCAGCCTGATGGACCTGACCACCCTGTCGGGCGATGACAGCGCAGGCCGCGTACGCCGCCTGTGTGCCAAAGCACGCCAACCGGTGCGGGCAGATATCCTTACCGCCTTGGGGATGGAGGGGCTGACGACAGGTGCCGTCTGCGTCTATCACGATATGGTCGCCACAGCGGTCGAGGCCCTTGACGGGTCCGGCATTCCGGTTGCCGCCGTGTCCACCGGCTTTCCCGCTGGCCTCTCGCCCTTCCATCTGCGCATCGCCGAAATCGGCGAAAGCGTCGCCGCCGGCGCGCAGGAAATCGACATCGTCATCAGCCGCCGCCATGTGCTGACTGGCAACTGGCAGGCGCTTTACGATGAAATGCGCGAAATGCGCGCCGCCTGCGGTGATGCCCACGTCAAGGCGATCCTTGCGACAGGAGAGCTTGGCACATTGCGCAATGTCGCCCGCGCCAGCCTTGTTTGCATGATGGCGGGCGCTGATTTCATCAAAACATCCACCGGCAAGGAACCCGTCAACGCCACCCTGCCCGTCACCCTAACGATGATCCGCGCGATCCGCGATTACCACGACCGCACCGGCGTGATGGTCGGCTACAAACCCGCAGGCGGGATCAGCAAAGCCAAGGATGCTTTGGTCTATCTGTCGATGATCAAGGACGAACTCGGCGACCGCTGGCTGCAACCCGACCTGTTCCGCTTTGGCGCATCCAGCCTGTTGGGCGACATCGAACGGCAACTCGAACACCACGTCACAGGGGCCTATTCCGCCCAGTGGCGGCACGCGATTGGATAAGGCCATGACAATCAAGGATATCTTCAACACCATGGATTACGGCCCCGCCCCCGAAAGCAAAGCCGAGGCGCTGGCATGGCTGGCCGCCCGTGACAATCTGGTCGGCCATTTCATCAATGGCAAATGGACACCCGCGCGCGATGATTTCGCCACCTCTAATCCCGCGACGGGCGAAAAGCTGGCCGGTGTCACAAAAGGCATCCCAGCCGACATCGCCGCCGCTGTGACTGCGGCGCGCAAGGCGCAACCAGCTTGGGCCAAATCGGGACACAAACGCGCCCGCGTGCTTTATGCCATCGCGCGGCTGATGCAGAAACATGCCCGCCTGTTGGCCGTGATGGAAACGCTGGATAACGGCAAGCCCATCCGCGAATCGCGCGATATCGACGTGCCGCTGGCGATCCGGCATTTCTATCATCACGCAGGCTATGCCCAGTTGATGAAGGACGAACTGCCCGACCGCGAGGCTTTGGGCGTCTGCGGCCAGATCATCCCGTGGAATTTCCCGCTGCTGATGCTGGCATGGAAAATCGCGCCCGCGCTGGCGATGGGCAACACGGTGGTGCTGAAACCTGCCGAATACACCCCGCTGACCGCGATGGTTTTCGCCGATATCTGCACGCAAGCTGGTGTGCCTGCAGGTGTCGTCAATATCGTGATGGGTGACGGTGACACAGGCGCCGCACTGGTCTCGGCGGATGTGGACAAGATCGCCTTTACAGGATCGACCGAAGTGGGCCGCAAAATCCGGCAAGCCACGGCTGGATCAGGTAAGGCGCTATCGCTCGAACTGGGCGGCAAGTCGCCATACATCGTGTTCGACGATGCAGACATGGATTCAGCCGTCGAAGGGCTGGTCGATGCAATCTGGTTCAATCAGGGGCAAGTCTGCTGCGCCGGTTCGCGCCTGTTGGTGCAGGAAGGGATCGCAGATCGGTTCTATGCCAAGCTCAAATCCCGCATGGACGGGCTGCGCATCGGTGATCCTTTGGACAAATGCATCGACATCGGCGCGATCGTCGATCCGGTGCAACTGGATCAGATCACCGCGATGGTCAGCGCCAATACCGAAGGCGAAACCTATCAGACTAAAGCGCCCGAAGGTTGCTTCTATCCTCCCACCCTAATTACCGGCCTGTCGCCCGCATCGCATCTGATGCAAGAAGAAATCTTTGGCCCCGTGCTGGTCGCCACAACATTCCGCACACCAGCCGAGGCTGTCGAAATAGCCAATAACACCCGTTATGGGCTGGCGGCATCGATCTGGTCCGAGAATATCAACCTTGCGCTGGATATCGCACCGAAACTGGCGGCAGGGATCGTCTGGATCAACGGGACCAATATGATGGACGCGGCCGCCGGTTTCGGCGGTGTCCGCGAAAGCGGGTTCGGGCGTGAAGGCGGCTGGGAAGGGCTGGCAGGTTACACGAAACCCAAAGGTGCGACCAAGCCACTGAAACGGATCGCAGCCTTCACCACGATGGACGGCACGCCTGCCGATCCGCTGGACCGCACGGCAAAACTCTATATCGGCGGCAAACAGGCGCGGCCCGACGGCGGTTATTCCAAACCCGTCTTCAACCCGCGCGGCAAGCTGCTGGGCCATGTATCCGAGGCAAACCGCAAAGACCTGCGCAACGCGGTCGAGGCGATGAACGCCGCCAAGGGCTGGTCAAAGACGACAGGCCACCTGCGCGCGCAAATCCTCTATTACTTCGCCGAAAACCTGTCGACGCGTGCCGACGAATTGGCCCGCCGCATCAAGGACCTGACCGGCAAATCCGGCACTGACGAGGTAGAACAGACCATCCGCACGCTGTTCACCTATGCGGCTTGGGCCGACAAATACGACGGCAAGATCCACGGCGTGCCGATCCGGGGCGTGGCATTGGCAATGCATGAAGCGGTCGGTAATCTGGCGGTCTTCTGCGAAGACGCCGCCCCGCTGCTGGGCCTGATCACACCAATGGCCGCTGCAATCAGCATGGGCAACCGCGTGACCTTGGTCGCGTCTGAACCTTTCCCGCTGCTGGCCGCCGAAATCTATCAGCTGTTGGAAACCTCCGACATGCCGGGCGGGGTGGTCAATATCCTGACGGGCGACCACACCGATCTGGCAAGCCACGCAGCCAAGCATCATGACATCGACGCCGTCTGGTCGTTTTCGGGTGCCGATATCTCTGCCACCATCGAAAAAGCCAGCGCCAGCAACATCAAACGCACTTGGGTCAACAATGGTCGTGCCATCACCCCGACCGCGCGCGACTATCTGGCCGCCGCGACCGAGGTAAAGAACATCTGGATCCCCTACGGCGAATAGTGGCTATTTGCGGCCAAACCAGCGGGCCCATCTGCCGCGCCGTTCGGCAAGGTTGGCCTGCGTCCTGTCAATCCGGTGCGTGGCTGAATCCATCAACGGGTCAACCGCACGTTCCCAGAACTGGCGCCACATGGCGCGTATGAACAGCATTGCAACCAGCAAAAAGATGAAAAATCCGATATTGAACCACGGAATAATCCTGACGTCCGGTCCGTCTACGACACGCATTTTCACAACATTGGGATAGATACTGATCCAGCGGTTCCGCCAGCCATAGCGGGTGATAACCACCCAATCATCCCCACGCGCCAGATTGGCCGCAACAGCCTGCAAATCAGCCGAGTTGAACTTGAAATAGGGTGGCCAGATCCAGCCGGTATCTTCATTGCGGTAAACCATGACGCTGGAACTGTCGCGCCGGACAAAGCCCAGCAGAAAGGTGTTCTGCTTTTGTGCATTGATCAGCCGCAGGTCGCGCACGTCAGGATTGGCAGCACCGCTATCGGCCTGCGCAAAGAAAATACGATTGATAGAACTGAAATCGGTGCGGATCACCTCGGTCGACGTGACCTTGACGATGTCATGCTGCGGCAGGACATAATGCAGGAACAAGGCGAAAAAACCCAAAACCAGCAAACGCAGAACAAATTTGACGCGGGCCATGATAATCCTCAGTTCGTGTTGATAAGATAGGCAATTATCGCAACAGCCAGCGTGGGTACAACATAGACCAGCCCGATCAGCTTGGGCCGGAACGACGCCTGATAGGCTGCCATCCCTTGCGCCACAAAAGCATCGCGCGCTGCTTTATCAGCTGTGCCGGGATTGGCAGCATCAAAGGATTTTTCCAGCCGTTCCTTGCGCACCGACCGCGCGTATAGCGCGATTGACCAATAAACCACGGTCAATGCGATAAAGCCGAAAATAGCCAGTTTGATGAATGCCATCAGATCTTCCTTTGCTTTGGCGACCGGTTTATGCCGAATATGCACCAGCGGCGGTGATCTTACCATAACACCGACCGTCGGATCGCATCCGAAAAACCCCATCGTCCGAGCATCAAATATCCCCGCCGGAGGCTCCGGCAATAGCGACAAGCGCCAAACGCTCGGACCCGCCCGAAAGATTGCCCAATGACCAACGCCCTGCAACCTGTGACACAAAACGCTGTTGCGCCGGAAATCTCGCATCCGGCACCTGACAGGCTGATTGATGGCAATCCGGTTTTCACCACATGGAACATTGAAGAGACGGACACCCTGTTCGCAGGGATATGGCAATCCACCCCCGGCAAATGGCGCGTGATCTATGATGAATGGGAATATTTCACGCTGACTGCTGGCCACTCCGTCATCACCCCGGATGGGGGCGGTCCGGTGGTCTTGACCACCGGAGACAGCTATATCATCCGCCCCGGCTTCACCGGCACATGGGAAGTGGTCGAGACAACCGTGAAAGACTATGTCATCCGGCTTTAGATCATGCCCGGCGACAGCTCGTCAAACACCGGAGGGCGATCCAGCGCCTCTGCATCCGGACCCAACAGGTCTTCGGCAGGGATGATCGTCGGCGGCAATTCAATCCCGCGGCCATAGTTTTCAGGATCAACCCGCAAGGATTCCGCAGGGCTGCGGATCAGCACAGGCATTGGTGCAGTGACTTGATTATACAGATGGATGATGTCCTGATTGAACAACCGGATACAGCCCGCCGACCCCGAATTGCCGATAGACGGCAGATCGTTGGTACCGTGGATGCGGTAATAGGTATCGCGCCCGTTGCGGAACAGGTAAAGCGCACGTGCACCCAAGGGGCTGCGCAAACCGCCCGGAATACCGGCACGGAAATCACCGTAAACCTCTGGCTGGGTGCGCAGCATGTTCTGGGTCGGCGTCCAGCCGGGCCATTTGCGTTTGAACTGCATCGTCGCGCGTCCGCGGATCGACGTCCCCGCACGGCCAACGCCAACGGGATACCGCGTCGCAGTGCCGTCACCCTTTACGTGGTACAAAAACTTGGCATAGGGATCGACGTCGATCGAGTTCGGTGGCGCCTCGCCCTGATAGATACCGGTCATGCGGCGGTTGACGCCCTGCAAATAGCGGCTTGGAATCCCCGGCAGATTGTAGCCCGAGTCAAAAATAGGCTCGTATCCTTCGACCCATTCTTCGCGGGTCGGCAGCTCAGGCGCCTCGTCAGCGATCTGTGGCGCACAGGCCGCAGCGGTGCTGCCCAACAGCATGGCACCAAACGCGCGACGGCTGAAATCTTTCGATATCATCATCAGATATTCCTTCATGTTTGACGGGGTGTTACCACCAAGCGCCCTGATAACAACACATCAGACATGCCGAATGCTGCACGTGATCGACAAATTGTGACCACAAGTGCTCTCAGAACCCGTAAAACGACAAATAGTTCCGGCTTTTGTTACCGATTAACCAACAATGTTAAACGCCGGACCATAGGGATAAGCGGTGATGTCCTGATTCCCCGTCTCGGTGATGAACAGGATATCATGTTCACGGTACCCGCCCGCCCCGGGCTGGCCTTCGGGAATTGTCAGCATTGGTTCCATGGAAATCACCATGCCGGGTTCCAGCACGGTAGGGATATCTTCGCGCAGTTCCAACCCCGCCTCGCGCCCATAGTAATGCGACAGCACACCGAAAGAATGGCCATAGCCAAAGGTGCGATATTGCAAAAGGTCGCGTTCTTCGAGGAATGCGTTGATCTTGGCTGTCACCTCTGAACACACAGCCCCTGGCACCAGCAAGGACATGCCATATTCATGGGTCGCGACATTGGCTTCCCAAATGGCAAGACTGGCCGGATCGGCCTCTCCCACGAACAGGGTGCGTTCCAGCGCTGTGTAATAGCCGCTGATCATCGGGAACGTGTTCAGCGACAGGATATCACCATGTTCCAGCTTGCGCGCGGTCACAGGGTTATGCGCCCCGTCCGTGTTGATCCCCGACTGGAACCAGACCCATGTGTCACGATATTCGGCCTCGGGGAAGCGTGCGGCAATTTCCAGTTCCATGGCATTGCGCCCCGCCATGGCCACATCAATTTCGCGCGCGCCCGGTCTGATCGCATCACGGATCGCATAGCCGCCGACATCGGCCACCGATGCGCCCGCGCGGATCAGGTCAAGCTCTGCAGGTGATTTGCGCATCCGCTGCGTCATCGTCTGTGCGGCCAAATCGACCAACCGTGCCGGTTGCAGATTGTCGCGCAACGCCAGACGGATCGCGACAGTCAGGTGATCTGATTCGTAGCCCAGCACCTTGCCCAGCCCCGTCACAGACCGTACCGCGCGCCAGTAATTGCTGCGGTCCCAATCAGTATAGGTGATCGCATCACCATATGACCGCCGCCACGGCTGTGCCGCATCAATACCGGCGCTGATCGTGACACATTCGGTGGGCGTCACCACCAGCCCGTATTGCCGCCCGAAACTGCAATACAGAAAGCCTGAATAATAAGCGATATTCTGCATCGAGGTGAACAACACCGCCTCGACCCCTGCCTTTTCCATGATTGCACGCAGGCCGGTCAGCCGCGCCTCGTATTCGGCGGGTGCGAAGGGCAGGGATTTTTCGCCTTGGTGGAATTTGTAAAATTGCGGACGCGCTGTCATGGCGGAGCCTTTCAAGAAGGTCCCGGCGTTCAGGACGGTTTGTGATAAAGCGACGACGCCATCGTCACATGCGGACGCTAGCCCAGCCGCTCGAACCGATCAAGCCAGTCTGTCGCCCAGATCAAGCCCGCGCAGAACCTCTGCTGCGGGCATTGCGCGCTTGCCTTCGCGCTGCGCTGTGGTGACGGTGACAGCGCCATCGGCACAGGCAATTGTGAACCCCGACAGCACCGTTCCGGGGGCCGCGTCGCCACCCGCTACCACTGCTGCCAGCAACTTCACCCGCTCTCCCGCCACATCGCACCATGCGCCCGGAAACGGCGATAACCCGTTGATCTGACGCGCGACCTTTGCAGCAGGCTGGTGCCAATCCACCCGCGCTTCGGATTTTTCGACCTTGCTGGCGTAGGTGACCCCGTCGGTTGGCTGCGGTTCGGGCACAAGGTCAGGCAAGCGGTCCAATGCCTGCACTACCAACCGCGCACCCAAGGCGGACAAGCGATCATGCAACGCGCCCGTGGTGTCATCCGGTGCGATATCCACCGCCTCGCGCAGCAGCACAGGGCCAGTGTCCAGCCCGGCCTCCATCTGCATGATGCAGACGCCTGTTTGCGTATCACCAGCCATGATCGCACGATGAATAGGCGCTGCCCCCCGCCAGCGCGGCAGCAATGACGCATGGATGTTCAAGCAACCCAAACGCGGCGCATCCAGCACCGCTTGCGGCAGGATCAGGCCATAGGCCACGACAACGGCGATATCGGCATCAAGCGCTGCAAACTCCGCCTGCGCCTCTGCATTGCGCAGCGACACAGGGTGGCGGACGGGCAGACCCAAGGCCGCTGCCCGCGCATGAACAGCCTGCGGGCGATCCTTTTTGCCCCGCCCCGCAGGACGCGGCGGTTGCGTATAAACGGCAGCAATATCATGACCCGCAGCGATCAATGCATCCAGCACCGGAACAGAAAATTCAGGCGTGCCCATAAAGATAATCCGCATGATTTCCGTCCCTTTTAGATGAAAAATCGCCTCAGTTCGTGATTTTGCGTGCTTTCTTGACCAGCATATCCCGGCGCAACTTGGTCAGGCGATCAAAGAACATCCGCCCCGCCAGATGGTCAACCTGATGCTGTACCGACGTCGCCCACAGCCCGACAAAATCGCGGTCTTCCAGATCACCATTCGCGTTCAGAAACCGCACCGTTACCGCACGCGGCCGGCTTAGCCGCGCCCAGACACCCGGCAAATTGGGCGAGCCTTCTTCATGTTCGCGAAATTCGACAGAGCTGTGCAAAATCTCGGGGTTCGCCATCCGCACCGCCTGCCCCCGCGCGGTCGAGGCATCGACAACAGCCAGCGCCAGCCCGATCCCCAGTTGCGGCGCAGCAAGGCCAACACCGGGCATATTGTCCATCGCAACGATCATTTCTTCCCAGATCGCGCGGATATCATCCGTCACCGCCGCGACCGGACTGGCAGCGGTACGCAACACCGGATGCGGCCACGGCACAAAGGGACGGTGCGTCATTGCTCTACCCCGATATCGGTGATCAACACGCCGTTCAGATGGTCGAATTCATGGCAGATACAAATCGCCGCAACCCCGTCAAAGCGGCGCTGATGCGGCTGTCCGTCCAGCCCCTGCCACGCCAGATCGACCCATATCGGGCGCGTCACGGCAAAGGCACGGCCGGGGATCGACAAACACGCCTCGGTGCCCACTGCAATTTCATCCGCCTGCGCCACTATCTGCGGGTTTACGAAGGCCTGCGGGCTAGGCTCCGCGTCTTTCCACGTCGTGTCGATCACGAACACCCGCTGCGACACGCCCACCTGCGGTGCGGCCAGACCACGACCGGGGGCGGCATACATCACATCGAACATATCTTTGACCAGACCCGCCAAACCCGCGTCAAATACCGTAACAGGTGCGGCGATCACACGCAGCACCGGATCGCCATCAAACCGCAAATCCAACGCCATCCGCTAACCCCGCGCCATTTCGCGCTTTAGTTTCTGCATCTTGCGGGTGATCATCTGGCGCTTCAGCGGGCCCAGATAATCAATGAACAACTTGCCATCCAGATGGTCGATCTCATGCTGCACACAAGTCGCCCACAACCCGTCGAACCGTTCGCGCTGCAATTTGCCGGATAGATCGGTCCAGGACACTTCGACCTCGGTCGGGCGTTGCACCTCGGCATATTGTTCGGGGATCGACAGACAGCCTTCCTCGTAGACGGATTTTTCTTCTGACGTCCACACGACCTCGGGGTTGATCAAAACCATCGGTTGCGGCGTCGCATCAGCATCCTTTTCGCAATCCATCACGATCACGCGGCGCATCACGGCCACCTGCGGTGCCGCAAGGCCGATGCCCGGCGCATCATACATGGTTTCCAACATATCATCGGCCAGCCGCCGCAAGTCGTCATCAACAGATGCGACCGGGGCGGTCACCTTTTTCAGGCGGGGATCGGGATGGATCAGGATGGGGCGTATGGTCATGGCTGCGCATTTAGGCTGGACGCAATGAAAATGCAACGTACCGTGCTTGCACCCGGCCACATGCCCGCTAGGCTGCGGTCAATCACCAAGGAGCGTCCCATGTCATTCAACACCCCCACCGACCGCCGTAACACAGCCTGCGCGAAATGGGACCTGATGGAAACGCTGTTTGACGTGCCCAAAGATGGCGGTCTGGCGATGTGGACCGCAGACAGCGATTACCCGACCGCGCCCTGTGTGCTGGCGGCGTTGCAACGCGCTGTCGATCATGGCGTTTTCGGCTACGGGATCGAGGATGCGACCTACACCAGCGCAATCACATGGTGGATGCAGCACCGGCACGGCTGGGCGGTCGACCCCGACTGGATCCTGACCACCCAAGGCCTTGGCAACGCCATCGCCCTGTCGCTGGAAGTGTGGTCAAACCCCGGCGATGCCGCCGCGATCTTTACCCCCGTCTACCATGAATTCGCCCACAAGATCACCCGCGCGGGCCGTGTCGTGACGACCTGCCCTTTGGCGCGCGACGGGGACAGCTATGCGCTTGACCTTGACGATGCGCAGGCGCGCCTGACCGGTCAGGAAAAGCTGCTGATCTGGTGTTCACCGCAAAACCCCTCTGGCCGGGTCTGGACAACGGATGAACTGTGCGCCGTGGCAGATTTTGCACGGCGCAACGGAATGCTGCTGATCTGCGACGAAATTCACCATGATCTGGTTTATGCGGGACATGATTTCGTCCCCATGGCGGTCGCCGCCCCTGATCAGATCGACAACATCGTATTCCTGACCGCCGCATCAAAGACATTCAACATTGCGGGCCAGCGCACCGGCAACATGATTATCCCCGACCCGACCTTGCGCGCCACGATGCAAAAACGGCTGACCACGCTGGATTACCGCCCGTCCAGCCTTGGCGTCGCCATGATCACCGCCGCCTATTCGCCCGAAGGCGCCGTTTGGGCCGATGCGCAGATGGACCATCTGCAAACCAACCGCGATCTGCTGGATGCAGGTCTGCGCGCTATCCCCGGCGTGTGGTCAATGCCGCTGCAATCGACCTATCTGGCGTGGGTCGATTTTTCCGGCACCGGCATGGATCACGACCAGATTGCCGCGCGCATCCGTGATGATGCCAAAATAGCCGTTTCACCCGGCCCGTCCTTCGGGGCCGGCGGCGACAGCTTCATGCGGATCAATTTCGCCACCCAGCGCCACGTCGTCGAAGACGCGGTGCAGCGCCTGCAACATGCCTTCCGCGACCTGCAATGACCTGACGATCAGCCTTGTTTCTGCAAAAATCCGGCTGGCACGAAATCAGGATGCACAAAATCTGCCGCAGGCCGGTCAGCCACAGGTGTCAGCCATTTGAATTCGAACACGCGTTCATCGTCGTCTTCCACCGCGGACACGACCAGACATTGATAAAGATGTTTGGGGCCATCATAAATATCGACATGGCCGCGCAATTTGTCAGACCCTTTCAGGTCCAGCGCAAACCCGCCGTCCCATAGCCGCCGGATACGATAGGTGGCATCGCCATCATGGACGGACAGTCGGTCCTTGCGCCGCAAGGCTGATTTGCGCGCCTCTTCCAGCCCCTTGCGCACGGCTTCCGGTAAAAACGTATACATGCGAATCCCCCCACTCGTTTGCCTAAGTGTGGACCGACAAAGGTAAAAATCAAGTAACACCGTCCGCCGCAACGCAGCGTGGTGCTTTCAGGCCCGCATTACTCTGCCTTAACACGCGGGCGCAGCACATGCGGCTTGGCCGCATCGTAAAGCGCTGAATCCGGAAAACCGTGGCTGTCAGACAGCGCTGGCCCCACCATGATCAGCGCCGTGCGCGTGATCTTGGCAGCGCGGACCTGCGCGTGAATATCGCTCAATGTGCCGCGCAGGATCAGCTGATCGGGCCAACCGACACGGTAGACCACAGCCACCGGACAATCGGCCCCGTAAAACGGCACCAATTGCCGCTCGATTTCGCGCAATGCCCTGATCCCAAGATGGATCGCCAGCGTTGCCCCTGAACGGGCAAAATTCTCCAACGTCTCGCCCGCAGGCATGCCGGTCGATTTCATCGACATCCGCGTCAAGATGATAGACTGCGCCACTTCCGGCACGGTCAACTCCGTCCCGAGCGCGGCGGCAGCAGCAGCATAGGCAGGCACACCGGGGATGATCTGATAATCAATCCCGTCCGCCTTCAGCCGCCGGATCTGTTCGGCAATCGCCCCGTAAAGCGACGGATCGCCCGAATGCACCCGCGCCACGTTCTGCCCTTTGGCATGGGCATCCAAAATCACACCATGCGTCTCGTCCAGCGTCATCGACGCAGTATCCATCACCAGCGCATCATCCGGCGCACAAGCCACCACCGCCTCAGGCACCAGCGATCCGGCATAAAGACAGACCGGGCATTCCCCGATCAACCGCGCCGCCTTCAGCGTCAGCAGTTCGGGGTCACCGGGGCCCGCACCAATAAAGTAAACCGTCATTTTCTTATTTCCCCAAATACTCCCGCCAGAGGCGGAACAGTCAGCCTGCCAGATCACCATCAATCTTGCGCGCATAGCCACGCGGCGTATACATCCGCGGCCCCGTGCCAAGCTGCGCCAGTTTTGAATGCGACGACCCGACAAGAACAACGGTCAGCATATCCACTTCATCCACATCCAGCTGATCCAGCCTGCGATAGCGGATATGTTCCTCGGGCCGGCCCAGTGATGACGCCAACATCACCGGCGTATCTGCAGGGCGATGTTGCAGCAAAATATCCCGCGCCTCGGCCAGCAGGGTGCGCCGCCGCAGCGACACCGGATTATAGAAAGCGATCACAAAATCGCCCGCCGCCGCCGCCTGCAACCGTTTGACAATATCACCGCGCGGCGTCAGCAGATCCGACAGCGAGATCGCACAGAAATCATGCCCCAAAGGCGCGCCCGCCCGTGCCGCGGCCCCTTGCAGGGCACTCACACCGGGCGAACAGATCACCTCGACCCGGCGCGCCGCATCCGTCACGCCCATCTGGTCAGGGCTGCGGTCGAGGAGTTCGAACACCAGCGCGCCCATTGCGTAAATCCCCGCATCGCCCGAACAGACCAGCGCCACATTCTTGCCCTTGCCAGCTTGTTCCAGCGCATAACGACAGCGATCTTCCTCGCCCCCCAGCGGAAAATCCGACCTTTCCTTGCCCACGGCAAGTGTCCCAAGCAGATCGATATATAGCCCGTAACCCACCAGCTCCTCTGCCTCGGACACCAGCCGCGACACTTCGGGCGTGCGCCAAGCTGCCTGACCGGGACCAATCCCAACAACCGACAGCCGGCCCCGCGCACGGCCCGCCAGCACGGTCAGCGGCGCAGGCCCAATCGCCAGCGCACAGGTCGCATTCGCCGTCTTGCGCTTGGCAACCAGCAAGGTCGCCTCCGCCCCTGCCTGCGCCAACGCTGCCGCTTCGGACACGCCATGCGTGCCTACCTCGGCAAAGACCACCTCAGACGGATGGGCCAGACGCGGCGTCAGCGCCTCCAGTTCCCCTGCCTCGAACAGCCGCAAAGGCACGCCCAGCGCATCAGCCAAATCAATGATCGCCGGTTCATCCGCCTTCAGCGTGATCGTGTTGACCGATTGCACAGCCTCTGGCGCCACGCCCGCCTCGGCCAGCACCTCGGCCACCAAAGCCGCCATTTCCGCCGGATCGCAATCACGCGCGCAACCCAGTCCCAAGGTCAGGCGCTGCGGCGCAAATTGCAGATGCGCCGCGCCCAGATCAGGCTGCGCATGCATCGTACATGACAACCGCACCGCATCGCCCGTCGGCAGGTCAGCCAACCACGGCGCGTCACCCGTCACCCGCGCACCGCCCCCCGCCAACAGCGCCGCCATCGCCCCCTTTGCATCACCGCGATTGACCAGACGCCAGCCCGCGGGCGGCTCATCCAGCGCCACACCCAGCGCCACATCCCCCGCCGTCGTCACTGCCGCCACAGCGCCAAGCGCCTGCGCGATCTGCGCCGCCAACCGGTTCGCCCCGCGATGCCCGCCCAGCAAAGGCACGACCACGGCGCCATCATCGGATACCGCAATCACCGGCGGCTCTGCCGTCTTGTCCGCTAGCAAGGGTGCCACTGCGCGGATCAGTATCCCCGCCGCGCAAACCCCGACGACCGGCACACCGGCAGCAAACAGATCGCGCGCATGATCCAGCGCATTTGGAAAAAACGCGTCCGCCTTTGCAACACGCCCTTCGCGCCCATGCACCTGCGCGCCCAAAACAGCGGCGACACGATGCGCCACCCCCTCGCCCGAGGCGGACAAGGCCAGAACAACCGGTTTCACAGCCATGGATCAGCCCCTTTGGTCAGTAATATCATCGAAAAATAAGGCGCGCGCTCAGGCGCATCCGCCAAAGGCAAAACCAGTTCATCCGGCAAGGTCGCGCGTTCCACATAGACCGCCATATCCGTCAGGCCCAGATCGGCAATCACCGCACGGATCTTGGCCAGATGGCGGCCCACCTTCATGATGACAACGCTTTCCGCGCCGTCTATGCGCGCGCGCAATTCAGCTTCGGGCAAGGGTCCGGGCAGGACGGTCAACCGTTCGTTGCGCGCCACCAAAGGCTTGCCCGCGCGGGCAGCACAGGCGGTGATCGACGTCACCCCCGGCACTACCTCGACGCGGTAACGTCCCGACAATCGCGCAAACAGATACATGAATGATCCGTAAAAGAACGGGTCGCCCTCGCACAGGCACACCACATCCTGCCCCGCATCCAAGGCAGCGGCAATCTGCACAGCCCCAGCGTCATAGGCAGCCTGCGCAGGCGCACGCTCCACCGACATCGGCACATCCATCAAGATCTCGCGGGCCGAAGGCGCAATCAGATCAGCTGCAATTGCGCGGGCAAAACTCGCCGCCCCCGCCAGCGTCGGATAGGCGATGACCGAAGCCCCCTCGATCAACCGCGCCGCACGCAGGGTCATCAGATCAGGCGCGCCGGGCCCGACACCGACCCCGTAAAGAACACCAGTCACCACAAACCCTCGCATCGTCCGAGCTGAAATATCCCCGCCGGAGGCTTAAAAGTCATCTCTTTACAAGGCTCCACTGCGTCACCGGCATCAGCGGTCG
>Ga0207421_10001944_pt1 | contig 26057 bp, 26 predicted proteins | sample SodLakKL_010_SED_4_FD_187542 | JGI IMG/M metagenome (GOLD analysis project Ga0207421, IMG submission 187542) | Alkaline sediment microbial communities from Lake Tanatar, Kulunda Steppe, Russia - 8KL_010_SED (SPAdes) (version 2) | ecosystem: Environmental > Aquatic > Non-marine Saline and... | reverse complement strand
GGAAATTGCCATCGACCGGCAGGAAATCGCCCGTCATGGCCTGACCATCCGCAATGTGCAGGAGGTCATCAGCACCGCTATTGGCGGACAGATGCTCGGGATGACCGTCGAAGGACGTGAGCGGTATCCGCTGCGCGCCAGATATGCCCGCGAGTACCGGGATAATCCGGATGCAATGAAACGGATTCTGATTCCGGCTCCGGACGGCTCCCAGATCCCGCTCGGGCAGCTGGCCGAGATCCGGTTTGAGACCGGCCCGATGAACATCCGCAGCGAGAACACCTTCCTCAACGCCTACGTCACCTTTGACGCTCAGCCCGGCGAGGCGCCTGTGGATGTGGTCAACCGTGCGCAGGACCAGATCGACCGGCAGATCAGCGAAGGCAACCTGAGTGTGCCCGACGGCATCAGCTATGTTTTTGAAGGAGAGTTTCAGAATCAGAAACGGGCGGCTGAACGACTGTCGGTCGTGCTGCCGATTACATTGCTGATCATCTTCCTGATCATCTACTTCCAGTTCCGCTCATCGCCGGTCACCATGATTGTGTTTTCCGGGATCATTCTGGTCTGGGCCGGCGGATTCGTCCTTCTCTGGCTGTACGGACAGGATTGGTTCTTCAACTTCTCTGTCATGGGCACGGAGTTGCGGGAGTTTTTCCAGATGGGAACCATCAATATGAGTGTGGCGGTCTGGGTCGGATTCCTGGCCCTGTTCGGCATTGCCGTGGACAACGGCGTGGTCATGGCCACCTATCTGGAGCAGCTGTTTGAGCGGAAAAAGCCGGGCGACAGGGAGGCGGTGTACGCAACGGCCATCCAGGCCGGCATGCGCAGGGTAAGGCCCTGTCTGATGACCACCGGCACGACTCTGCTTGCGCTGATGCCGATACTCACATCTCCCGGCAAGGGCTCCGAGATTATGATTCCTATGGCGATTCCCATTTTCGGCGGAATGCTCATCCAGGTACTTAGCCTGCTTCTGGTTCCGCTGCTCTACGCCTTATGGAAAGAAACAACGCTGACATTTAACCACGAAAGCAAAACAGACCATGACTGATATTCATAGAAATCCAAATCCTGCAATGTCGTGCGGAACGGCGCGGTGGCTGCCCGTGCTGTCACTGGCCGGTTTGATCATCCTGATGACCGCCTCATCCGTTCCGGCTCAGGCGCCGGACCGTCCGGAAGATCAGACCCGGCAGGAGTCCCCGTATTCCGGACAGGAGAGGCATCCGCAGCTCGAAGAGTATCTCCGCATCGCATCAGAGGAGAACCCGGAGCTGCGCGCCCTCTGGCACCGGTACCTGTCAGAGCAGGAGAAGATTCCCCAGGTGGGAACACTTCCCGATCCAGAAGTAAATATCGGGTTCGATTTCAACCCGATGATGTCGGAGACGGTGCTCGGTCGTTTTTCGATATCCGCAATGCAGATGTTTCCCTGGTTCGGGACCCTGGAATCGCGCCGGGAAATGCAGCGGGCCGCATCGGAGGCTGATCTTCAGAGCCTGAACAGCCGGCAGCTGGAGCTGTTTCGTGATATTCAGTATGCATGGTTCGATTTGACGGAACTGCAGCAGCAGATCGAAATCGCTGAATATACGATCGAACTGGTGCGTGATCTGGAAACGCTTGTGGAAATTCGTTACGAAACGGCGAACACCGCACAGGCCGACCTGCTTCGCATTCAGATGGAAGAGCAGCGTCTGCAGACCAGGATTTCTGATCTGGAAGATAAAAGGAATCCTGTCAAAGCCCGCTTTAACGCGCTGCTGAACCGGGCGCCCGATGCCGAAGTACAAACGGATGATGAGATTGCATCGCGCACGCTTCCCCATACCGAAGAAGCCCTGAAAGACCGGTTGATCGCGCAAAACCCTCAGTTCGACCAGCTCGATGCCCGGGAGCGCATGCTCCGGGAGCAGCAGAATCAGGCCAGGCTGGACGGACGGCCGAGTTTCGGTCTCGGACTGGAAGTAATGGGACGCGATTTCGGACCGATGTCGATGAGCCCCGACATGAACGAGGGTTTTGTCGGAATGGCGACCATACGGGTGCCGATATACAGATCGCGCTACAGCGCACAGTATCGCCAGGCCTCAGAGCAGCTTCGCGGACTGGATTATGAACGGGTGCAGACAGAAAACACCCTGCTGACCGGGCTTGAAGAAGCCCTTGAGCAGTTCCGGGATTCGGAGCGGTCGCTGAAACTGCTTGAGGACGAACTGATTCCCCGGGCCGAACAGGCATATGAGATTCTCGGTGATGAATACGCCGCCGGAAATGTCCGGTTCGATGAAGTGCTGCAGATGCAGCGGGAATTGCTGGATCTTGAGCTTGAACGCATCGAAACGCTGGTCCGGCAGAACAAGGCGGTCGTCTCGGTTGAAAGTATCACCGAAGAGGCTTCCGTGTCTTATTAAAACCTCATTCAACCCACTTTTACTCTTTTTATTTCAACAAACACAACGCTATGAAACCAACAAGAAATCAAATAATTACCGGAGCCGGACTGGTCCTGGCGGGTCTGCTGCTCGGCTGGATACTCTTCGCGGGACCGGCAGATCACGATCATGAAGACAACGGGCATGACCATGATCACGAAATGGCCGAAGGCGAACACGATCACTCAGCAGAGAACGGCGAGGAGGTGTGGACCTGCTCCATGCACCCGTCGGTCCGGGAAGACGGGCCGGGAGCTTGCCCCATCTGCGGGATGGACCTGATTCCGGCTTCTGCCGAAGAACATGAAGACGATTACTCGATGGTAATGACCGAATCGGCTGTGAAACTGGCGGATATTCAGACCACATCTGTTGTTCGCGGCAATCCGGAGCGGGAAATCCGTATGCCGGGCCGCATCAAGGTGGATGAGCGCCGTCTGGTCAATATAACGACACAGTTTCCGGGCAGAGTCATTAAAACCAAAGTGGATTTCACCGGGGCGCCGATTCGCAAAGGCGAGCCGATGGCTTCGGTCTATTCTCCGGAGCTGATTGCTGCCCAGCGGGAATTGCTGGAAGCCGCCCGGAAAAAGGAGAGCAATCCCCGGCTGTACGAGTCGGCCCGTCAAAAATTCCGGTTCTGGGAGTTTACCGACAATCAGATTGATAACATCATCTCGCATGGTGAAGTGCAGCGCGAGCTGGAAATACTCTCTCCGGCAGACGGATTTGTGATGTCACGTAATATTGCGGATGAAGAGCACTTCGCGGAGGGATCGGTGATTTTTGAAGTGGCCAACCTGGATCATCTCTGGGTGGTGCTGGAGGCTTATGAAGAAGATCTTGACTGGATATCGACCGGCGATGAGATCAGGTTTTCAACCCGCGGTAATCCGGGCAACAGCCATACGGCAACGGTAAGTTATATCGATCCGGTAATCGATTCCCGCAAACGAACCGCGGGCGTCCGCGCTGACATTGAAAACAATGATATGCGCCTGAAACCGGAAATGCTGGTCAGCGGTACAGTCAAATCCGTTATGGAAGAGGAAAAACTTATGGTTCCGGCTTCATCGGTTCTCTGGACCGGTCCGCGGTCGCTGGTCTATGTGAAAGACACCGGTGCCGACACACCGCGATTTGAAGCGCGGGAAGTGGACCTCGGATTGCGCAGCGGCGACCATTTTGTGATTGAGGACGGTGTCGAAGAGGGCGAGCAGGTGGTCTTCCATGGCGCCTTCCGTGTGGACAGTGAATTCCAGCTGGCCGACCGCTTCAGTATGATGAACCGGGAGCCGGGTACCGGTGCGGTTCCGGCGCACGATCACGGTGACATGGACATGGACGACCATGATGATCCGGCAATGGATCATGATGACCACGCCGAGCCTGACGACGAGCCGCACGAGCACGGTGAGGCAATTGACGGAGCCACCGATGATTTCCGTGAAGATTTTGCCGCTGTTCTGGAATACTATCTGCAAGGCAAAGAGGCACTGACAACTTCCGATTTCGACGGTGCGCGCCAGGCTTTTGAGCGAACAGCCGAAGAACTTGAGGCCGTCGGACTGCACCGGATGGAAGGGGACGCACACATGCGGTGGATGGATCAGTACGAGGCCATTGACGGGCATCTGGATCACATTCTGGAGGCCGGTGATATCGAAGAACTGCGCCAGGGATTTGCACAGCTTTCCCATGTACTAATCGAGGTGGTCCGCAATTACGAAATCCCCGGTGTGCACTATCATCAATACTGCCCCATGGTGGATGAAGACTGGCTCAGCAGCGAAGAGGAAATCGCGAACCCCTATGATCCGGATATGCTGCGCTGCGGCGAGGTGATTGAACGGATCGAATTTTGAGATGGCCGGATGGAAGCGAAAAACCGTCTGAAAATCCAACGGCAGAAGACAGTAACAGAGTAAATCAGCAATCTATCAACAACAAATAAGAGGCAATTATGAAAAATGTAGTGATAACCTTTTCCATCCTTTTTGCGGGCATGTTGCTGGTCAGCCAGGCCGAAGCCCGGAGCGGGCAATCACATCATGCTCATCTTCTCCATGAAGCGGCATACGCCGGCAATGATGCAGATGAATTCGGGGCCGAATTCGGCGCCTTGATGCAGGACTATTTCGGTTTGAAAGAGGCGCTTGTGGAATCGGATCTGGAACAAGCCGGCAGCAAATCGCATGCAATGGGAGAACGGCTGGATGAAATCGGCCCGCACCGGCTGGAAGGTGATGAGCATATGTTCTGGATGAATCGCTTTGAAGATCTCGCCGGTGAAATAACTGCGATCCATGATGCCGAAAATCTGGATGATGTCCGTGAACATTTCAGTTCATTGTCCGATCAGCTGGTTGAAATCGTCAGCACACTTGGTACCGGCGACAACGTGTACCACCAGTATTGCCCGATGGCGGAAGCCGGATGGCTGAGTGACGAGGAGGAGATCCGCAACCCTTACAAACCGGAGACCATGCTGGGTTGCGGGCGAATTGAGGCAAAAATGTAAACCACTCAGAGGTGCTGACCATGAAAGAAATCAAAGCTATAATACGACCGGAAAAGTTTGATGAAGTAAACCGGGAGCTGCGCAAAGAAGGTTTTTGCTGTATGACCGTGTTTAAAGGAGAAGGCACCGGCAGGCACAGTGATAGCGAAAAAGCCGCTCCAACCCTGGAGTTTCCTGTGCTGCATTCACATGTGGTGAAAATTGAAATCATGGTGGATGACAAGGAAGCAGACCGTATATGTTCCATCATTCAGGAATCTGGCAGCACAGGCCGTAAAGGTGACGGCATTATTACCATAACCGAATTGAGCCGGATTATCAGCATTCGAACCGGAGAAAAAGGTGCGGGTGCATTGTGACGGATGGAAAACGGTCTGTATAACAGCATGCAGCATAATGCATCGGAGTCCGGCATGTAAATAAAAACAGGCCGGTATCAAAATGAACACATAACAGACAAATCATGACTCCCGACTGGATTCCCAATATTCATCCCTTTATTGTCCACTTTCCTATCGCCCTGCTGGTTGTGGCGGTTTTATGTGATGTGATCCGGGTCTTTTTGAAAGATCAGTCCTGGCTTCACAAAATGGTGCTTGCACTCTATGCAGCCGGTACCGTCGGATTGATCGCTTCGTTTTTATCCGGCCGGCAGGCTGTTGAGACAGTCACTGTAACAGGAGATGCGATCCCGGTCGTCACAGCTCACGAAGACTGGGCGCTATACACCCTGATTTTTTACTTCGCCTTTACGCTTCTGCGGGGCTGGACCTGGTGGAAAAATCTTGAAGTAAAAAAGCCTGCATTAATCGGCCTGGTACTATTGGCTTTTGCCGGTACGGGGATGCTGTGGTATACTGGCGAACTGGGAGCCAAGCTCGTATATAAACACGGTGTGGCGGTCGGCGAAATTGACCGGCTGGAACAGCAAATTGAAAAACTCCGGCAAGATCTGGCAAGATTTCGTGAAGATGCGGCTCCTGAGCAGCATGATGACGGATCGTGGACCTGGAGAATCGGACCGGGAGCCGATCACGCGCTGACGGAATACTTCACTGTGGAAGGATCAGAACCTGAAAGAGCAGAACTGTCTCAGACTGACGGACAATATCACCTGCAACTGGAAGCCGGGGATGAATCTTCATTTCTCCTGTTCGGCGATGCAATCCGGAATGTCGACGGCCGCATCGAACTGAACACAGAGGAGTTCAACGGTGAGTTTGCACTGATCCATCATTTCCAGGATACGGAGAATTATCAGTATCTGAGGCTTGTGGATTCGGAACTTATCCAGGGACAGATCCTGAACGGGTCCGATAATTCACTGGGTTCCGGCGATGTGGACACAACGGACTGGTTTACACTCCGGGTAACGGCAAGCGGACGCCATTTTTACGGATACCATAACGGTCAGACCGTTGTCCATACCCATGCCGATGAGATGGAGCCGGGTAAGACGGGAATTCTGATTCGTGGTGAAGGAACCGTGGGCATGAGGTTGCTTGAGTTCAATTCGGTAGAGTGACCAACCATTCGCAGGTATTATTGACAAAACGGTGGAAAACCTTATAACAGTCCGGAGGTACTATGTCACATAATCATAAAAAACATGGTGGGCATGAAAATCATGACCATCACGGCCATGATCACCACAACCATCACAAAGATCATGATCACCACAAAGGCCATGATCATCACGGAGGCCACGGTCATCACGGCCATCATGAAGGCCACGACCATCACGGTGGACACGGTCATCACGACCACCATGAGCATCATGCCGCTATGGTTGAGGATTTCAAGTTCCGGTTCTGGTGGGTGCTGGCACTGACGATCCCGATCCTCGCCCTGTCACCCATGATCCAGGAGTTTATGGGTGTGGATTGGAGCTTCACCGGAGACATCTGGATCCTGTTTGCGCTCTCCTCCGTCGTCTTTTTCTTCGGCGGATGGCCGTTTTTGTACGGTCTTGTGGATGAACTTCGCCAGAAGCAGCCGGGTATGATGACACTCATCGGCCTGGCCATTTCGGTGGCCTATATCTACAGCACTTTTGTGGTATTCGGCCTGGAGGGCAATCTGCTGTTCTGGGAGCTCTCCACCCTGGTAGGCATCATGCTTTTGGGGCACTGGATTGAGATGCGCTCGGTAATGAGCGCCTCGGCTGCCCTGGAAAAGCTGGCCGAGCTGCTGCCGGGTAAAGCGCACAAAGTGCAGGACGACGGCAGCGTGGTGGATGTACCACTGGAAGAGCTGCAGGTAGGTGATAAGGTTTTGATCAAACCGGGAGAAAAGATTCCGGCTGATGGAGTTGTCATCGAAGGCAGCACCAATGTCAACGAGTCGATGCTGACAGGTGAGTCCAAGCCGGTAAGCAAAGATAAGGATGACCAGGTTATCGGCGGGGCGGTCAACGAGGAAGGATCGATTACCATCTCCATCAACAAAACCGGTGACGACTCATTTCTGTCGCAGGTGATCGACCTGGTGAAACAGGCCCAGGCCAGCAAGTCCCGAACGCAGGATCTGGCAAATCGCGCCGCATTCTGGTTGACGTTGATTGCCATTACCGGTGGAATCCTGACCTTTTTTGCCTGGATCGCTTTCACCACGCAGGATCTTAGCTTTGCCATCAACCGGACGGTTACGGTGATGGTCATTGCCTGCCCGCACGCCCTTGGTCTGGCGATTCCACTGGTGGTTTCGGTTTCAACGACCCTGGCGGCAACCAACGGATTTCTGGTCCGGAACCGGGTGGCTTTTGAGGCAGCCCGCAATCTGAAAGCTGTCATTTTTGACAAAACCGGAACGCTTACGGAAGGAAAGTTCGGCGTTACAGACATTCTCGCCTTTGATTCGATCTCAGAAGAGGAGCTGCTTCGGACAACCGCTGCCGTTGAGGTCAATTCCGAGCACCCGATTGCCCGCGGAATTGTCGAAAAAGCGGGTGATAATAATGTGCCCAGGGTAAATGACTTCCAGTCCATTACAGGCAAAGGCGTGCAGGGCAATGTGGAAGGAAAAAATGTGAAAGTGGTAAGTCCGGGATATTTGCGGGAACAGAATATGGAATACCCCCGTGAACAGATCGAAGAGCTCTCACGGCAGGGCAAAACGGTGGTGTTTACCATCATCGACGACAAACTTGCCGGAGCCGTAGCGCTGGGCGATCAAATCCGGGATGCTTCCAAAAACGCCATCTCAAAACTTCACGACATGGGTATTCAGTGCGTGATGCTCACCGGCGACAACCAGCAGACGGCTGATTATGTGGCCGGTCAGCTCGGAATCGATCAGGTCTTTGCCGAAGTGCTTCCGGATGAAAAGGCGGCCAAAGTGAAGGAAGTTCAGGATCAGGGCATGACGGTAGCCATGACCGGCGACGGTGTGAATGACGCGCCCGCCCTGGCTCAGGCCGATGTCGGCATCGCGATCGGGGCCGGATCGGATGTAGCCGTCGAAACCGGCGATATCATACTGGTTCAGAACAACCCGGAAGACGTGGCCGATGTGATCCGGCTTTCAAAAGCGACTTACGGCAAGATGGTGCAGAACCTGTTCTGGGCGACCGGCTACAACGTCGTAGCCATCCCGTTGGCAGCCGGTGTGCTGTTCACCTGGGGCGTCATTTTGACCCCGGCGGCCGGCGCGGTATTGATGTCGCTGAGCACGGTAATCGTGGCGATTAACGCCCGGTTTTTAAGTATGAAAGACGACTAGAAAAAAAGACCAACACCTGCCAGATTCAGAAATCCGGCAGGTACAAATAAAGCAATTAAAGAAGCATACAGATACCTGCCAGTCCGCCGGCCGGCGGATGGCAGGCGAGATTGAATTTTGAAATCAACCAAAACAACAACGCGAGGTTTTATTATGAAGACCGCAATAATGTCAATTCTGACCGCTATAATATTAGGATTTGTGATCCATCCTGCCGAGGCGCAGCATCATAACCATGACAATGGCGACAGGCATCAGCATATGATGGAAAAGATGGGAGAATGCCCCATGATGGGTGATCACGATCATGACATGGATCACTCTGAAATGATGCAGAAGATGGGCGAACATCCCATGTTCGAGGGTAAAGATTTGAGTCATTCAGAAATGATGGAAAAAATTCGGGAATTCGGTCACTCCGAAAAAATGGAATTCATTGAAAAGCATCCTATGATGGAAGATAAAGATATGGATCACTCCGGAATGATGGCGATGGCCGAAAAATGCCCGATGATGGGCGGTGATGATGAGGAGGAAGAGTCTGACGGACACGACGGTCATCATTGAACCTGACAGATAAGCAAAACCATCCCGGGTAGCTGTATTCGGCTGTCCGGGGTGATTTCTGTATAAAGACTCATTTTAAGCCGGAATTATTTATGAACCGGAGGCATCTTATAACCGCATTTACCCTGATGCTATGGAACATCTGACCGAACTGCTAAACAGCTGGTACCCGCTGATGTTTATCCTGAGTGTGGGCGTCGCACTGATAATCTGGATTTGGGCAATCAAAAAGAAAACCCGGCACGACTTCCGGCAGGCGGCGGAACTTGTGCTGAATCGTCAGTACCGGAATGGATATCTGTCAAAAGATGAGCTGCAAAGCCGGCTTCAATCGCTGAAAAAACGAAATTTCAACGAATAGAAAGGAGCAACGCCATGGATAAGCATTTGCTTTGGACACCTCCGAAATTATTCGTATGGATATTTCCTGGTGGCAGGGAGTATTATGACTCATCCAGATCTTTATTATTGGCTGGCTTGCAGGAGCATTAATAGCTGCAATTTACAACTTCGGAATAACTGACAAAGAATCGACATGAACCAACCTCAATTAGCTCCTGATAAACCAGACCTGATTATTTATTGCCAAAAATGGTGTGACTATATGCATCACTTGGTCAATATGTTACAGGAACTCGGCTGGTCATTCATGTTTATTGACCTGAGGTTTAACCACAAAGCAGGTCAAGAGCTGATTTCTGTTTTAGGCAAACCGGTGCCGTTACCTGTACTTGAGTTCGGCGGGCAATATTATGTAAAACCTGAACTTGCGGAGTTGCCGGATTTACTCAAAGAAGGTCGGGGATTCCGTTTTTTCCGAGGCATTAATGGTTCAAAAACTTAGATATGAGTCAGGATGATTATTCATAGTTATGGGCCAGGATAGAATTGTTAGATGTTAAAGGAGGCAGCAATGAAACAGAAAACAGATGGCAATGGTATCCTTATAGTCGGAGGTTATGGCCATGTGGGGCGCTTGATTGCGTTGGACATGGCGCCGCGATTTCCGGAACGAGTGGTTGTGGCCGGCCGTAATGGTGAGCGGGCGCAGGCATTCGCTGAAGAGCTGGGAAATGGGGCGCGCGGTATAGCACTCGATGCTGCCGATTCAGCAGCGGTGGAGAAAGCTCTTGAAGGCATGACCCTGGTAATCTCCTGCATCGACCAGGAAGTGCCGCATCTGCTCCGCTCTGCTGTTACGGGCGGCCTTGCTTACATAGACATCTCGGCTGAACTTGATTTATGGGAGCGTGCCCGGGAGCTCGAAGACGATGCGAAGAAAAACGGAGCACGTGTTCTGATAGGATCTGGACTCGTACCCGGCACTGCGGGAGTAATGGCCAGGGAGGCAGTAGCTCAGACCGGCCCCGGAGGTACATTGGATGTCGGTATCCTCTTGAGTATAGGCGACAATTTTGGAGCCGCTGCGCTCAACTGGATGATCGGTGCATCCGGCCGTGAGTTTACCATAAGCGAAAATGGACGGAATCGGCAGGTACGGGCAATGGCAGAGAAAAGGCGTATGGTTTTCCCCGATCCGTTTGGTCAACGTACCGTCATGCGTTTTGCAATTCCCGATCAGGTTTACTATCCGGAGACGCTGGGGGTTCGCCGTGCGGGCAGTTGGGTCGCACTGGAACCCGGCTGGATCGCGACGTTTTTTTCACTCTGTGTGCAATCGGGACTTCTCCGTGTAATGCAACGGCTGCAGTTACAACGTGGATTAACAAGTATGTTCGAATGGCTGCAACGACGATATGAAGGGCGGAACACCTATGCTCTGACGGTCAAGGCAGAAGGTCCCAATGGGACAGCGAATCTATATGTAATCGGCCGGGACGAGTCTCAGGGAACGGCAGTCAGTGCGGTTACTATGGCCGATACATTTTTGGAAGACGGTAATATCGCACCCGGGGTATGGCTGCCGGAACAAATTTTTGAGCCTGCTTCTTACTTTGCCACATTGGAAAACCGGGGAATTAAATTGAAAAAAAACAATGCGCAGCCCGGAGAACACGAATCTCATCACAAAAGTAAAGTAAACCGGGGCAGGTGATAGATGCAGATGTGTGGACAAAATGGTCAACATCCATTCCCATTTGGCAGTAACCGGTAATAGTCCGAACAGTAGTTCTGGTACCATCAACAATGGGCACGCCACCGGGTCTTACAGCAATATTGGAAATGTGACAGATTTATTACCTTAGCCAATAGCAGATTAAAAGTATTGCTATGCATAAAACCACTGTCTTCGCAGTTATTGCAGTCATAGCACTATGGCCCGATATTGCTCAAGCCGGCGATGATACGGGCTCGTCCCCGAATCGGGGGATTTTCTTCGGAGGCAGCTTCTCTGGCAGCATGGCCTGGATTGACTATCCGGACGAGGATCAGTCGGGCAAAGCCGGTGCTGTGTTTGACTTCAATTTCGGTTGGTGGCTCTCACCAAGACTGATGCTGGGTGGCCATTACGGTACGTGGGGGACCTCGATCATTGGCACACCGCTCCATCTGCATCTGGTTGGCCCGCGGATTGACTATCGCTTAAAAGAAAGCCCCGGTTTTGACGGCGTTTTTGTTACGTTTGCACCCGGTCTTGCGCTTATCGAGCCGGTTGATGAGGCTCACAGCGGCATCGGGGGGATCATAAAAGGCGGTTATCGCTATCAATGGGAGGATTTTACCACCGTGGGGGCTCATGTTGGACTGAAGAGCCACTTATTTGCTGATGGTTTTACTGTTATCCCGTTTGCAGGCGTGAATGTGCAGTTTTACGGTCTTACAAGGTGAACTTTTTCGTGAACGAAAAAACCGTATATCACATATACTTGCAATTATACTTGTTTTTGTGCGTTCTCAACAAGGAAGTTTTATATAAACTCAAAAAATATATTATGCCACAAATTTCTCTCTATATTGATGAAGAAAAACTGAAAAAAGTAAAGCAAGCCGCCGGGACCGAAAATACGTCCGTTTCCAAATGGGTTGCCCGGCAAATAGACCATGCTTTGGAATCGCGGTATCCGGAAAACTTTGAAAAATTATTCGGCTCCATTGATGATGAAACCTTCACACCCGTAGATCGAGACTCTGAAGCCGAAGATGCAGAGCGGGAGTCGCTCTGATGTATTTTCTTGATACCAATATTTGCATTCATTTTCTGAAAGGAGAGTATGATTCGATCAGGCAAAACATACTTGCGACTCAACCACACCGAATAAAAATTCCCGTAATTGTTGAGTCCGAACTGATGTATGGTGTCAGCAAAAGCAGCAAGAAAAAAGAGAACAGAAAAAAACTCGAGGCTTTTCTATCCGCTTTTGAAGTGGTCGACTACCGTCAGGAGATGTCACCGGTTTATGCTGAGTTACGAAGTGATTGCGAACGTCGCGGAGACCCGGTTGGGCCTTTAGACCTGTTAATAGCAAGCATTGTGAAAGCGCACAATGGAACTTTAGTGACTCGAAATACCCGGGAGTTTAGGAGGGTTGCCGGATTGTCTTTAACCGAGTGGTAGTTTGAAATAATACGCCATACAATATTCTGCTAAAATATCCGACAACATGCATCCGACACTCTATCTTTGGAAAGGGGTTGCATTAATCAATGCCGATTTTACGGAAACTTCATTGCACAGTCATCATGCAATACAACTGACCTGCGGTTATTCCGGAAACTTTTCAATTACCATACCGCAACAGACAGAGTTACAGTCGAACGCTGTTGTATTGGATGCTGATACACCCCATTTGTTTCGAAATAAAGATCATGGGTTTACGCTGTTTATTTACATAGAGCCGGAAAGTCTTTTGGCTGATGCAGTTCGGAATCATCTACTGAAAGGCAATAACTATCGGCAGCTTGACAGGGAGCTGTTCATGCCGTTGTGGCAGCTTCTGACATACCGGGATGCGGCTTGCAGAGATATGATTAACTCAATATCTGAATTGGCCGGGCTCCTTCAAGTTGAGGAAAGTGACAGGCAACGGTATGATGAAAGAGTTTTAAGGGCATTGAGCTATATCCGGGAAAGTCTGGATCAACCCCTATCCATCAAGGATCTCGCTTCTTCATTATATCTTTCCGAGAGTCGTTTGATGCATCTTATAGCAGAGCAGACCGGTATGCCGTTTCGCAAACATGTACACTGGGCTCGATTGTTTGCCTGTGTCAAGGTTGTGGTTGGTGGAGCCAATCTCTCTGAAGCTTCTTTAAAAGCCGGATTTTCTGATCAAGCTCATTTCACAAGAACTTTTGTGCGAATGTTCGGTATTCCACCCGGTGATTTTTTAAAAGATAGCAGAAACGTTCAAGCCTTCTTTTGTGAAAGCGGGTAAGTTGCATGTTACAACCATCTGAACCTTAAACATAATAGTGTAATGGGAAATCAACTTACCTCCAACTATGTACCGGCTGCCGGTTTTTCGTTTCTCACCCGTTTTTATGACCCGCTGGTGCGAATAACCTGCCGGGAGACTTATTTCAAACAACGTATGATTGAGCTTGCACATCCGGCTCAGGGTGAGAAGATCCTGGATGTCGGCTGTGGTACAGGAACCCTGTTACTGCAAATGCAGGCATATCAAGATAACCTGGAATTACACGGATTGGATGGCGATGCCAGGGTTTTAAAAATCGCACAACAAAAAGCAGGCCGTAGCTCTTCAGAAATTTCTTTCAAGCAGGCGTATTCCACAAATATACCTTACCCGGATAATCATTTCGATCTGATTACGAACAGTTTAATGATCCATCACCTCAATCCTGAAGATAAGATTCGTACTTTCCGGGAAATGCACCGGGTACTGAAGCCGGATGGCCGGTTGATTCTTGCCGATTGGGGAGAACCTCAAAACGATCTCATGCGCCTGGGCTCTCTTGGAATACGTTTGATCGACGGGTTTGATAATCTGAAAGCGCATATACAAGGTGATATTCCGGAAATGGTGTATGAGGTCGGATTTCTTCCGGTTAATGTGATGGAATATGTTCCAACAGTATTCGGCACGCTTTCTCTTATAAGAGCTAATAAAGCATTATAAGTTTGTAGAAACACTTAAAACTCAGGAGCCCGTTATGCAGGTTGCCATTGTAGTATACCCGGGAATGACCGCACTCGACGCTATCGGTCCTTATGAAGTTTTCCGTTTTATACCTAACTGTGATCTGCGTTTTGTTTATCATCAAACCGGCCCGGTAGTTACTGATAGCAGGGTACTGATTTTAGGCGCAACACATTCATTTGAAGAAACTCCAGAACCGGATATTATTCTGGTTCCAGGCTCAGAAGCTAATACAGTGACTGCCATGGCGGATTCAGATTTGATAAAATGGTTGCGACGGGTACATCAAACATCCCGGTTAACTCTCTCTGTTTGTACCGGATCAATGATACTTGCAGCAGCCGGAATACTGCAAGGCCATCCGGCTACTACACATTGGATTGCCCAAAAAAGACTTGCTGCATTTGGCGTTCAACCTCAACCAGATAAGAGAGTCGTCTCTTCGGGAAAAATAAAGACGGCCGCCGGAGTATCGGCAGGGATTGATCTTTCACTGCAAGTAGTATCTGAACTTTACGGGAGGCAAATGGCAGAAAAGATTCAGTTGATTATAGAGTATGATCCAAAGCCTCCGTTTCAAAGTGGTCATCCGAATAAAGCTTCAAAAGAAGTGCTGACTAATGCCGAAACAGAAATGAAAAAACGTTCTTATAATTCGCGAAATTTTATATCCGTTCCAAAAATCTATTGGAACAGCATTATTAACAAAGTGAGAATGGGAAAAGAAGATTAAATTCAGAACTCCTGATCCGCAAATCTCGAAATAAGTATTTTGACGGCGGTTTTGTTACGTTCGCACACGGTCTTGCACTTATCGAGCCGGTTGATGAGGCTCACAGCGGCATCGGGGGGATCATAAAAGAAAAGATAATACCAGCAATTCTACTTGCAGTTATAGTTGTCCTTTATCGTTTTAATTTATCGTCCCTGAAAATTGAAGCACATCAGTTTTCATTCCCGTCAGGCTGTAAACATACCCAATCAAAATCAGGATCAGGAGCATAGCAATAAGCCAATTTGAAATGACAGGAAACATCCCCATCAGTAAATAGACATTCCTGAGCTGCAGTACCAGTAAAATCAACAAAACGGCTATTGCTGATTTTATGAAACCGTAGGGCAGGGATATTGATGCATGTAAACTGATTCGCCGTTTTTTGGAAATGAGATCACGGAAAAGTTTTATACTCAAGGCTGATATCATGAAACCGAAAAGTACAACTGCCGACCATAGTATTGTGGCAAACCTGGAAAAGGATCTGCTGATGGCTCAGAATCTCCTTGCCAATGTCGGAGACCATTGTACCTGCCGCCACAAATTGTGAGAAATCCCGAACTGTAGTTAAAAGCGCTCCGTGCGCATGAATTGGTTCGGACTTCAAGTGTACCGGATTCCCATTATACTGATAACCGGTTATGGCATTTTCTTTGATTTCAGGGGTGAGTTCAAATCCGGAATGATGCATTTGAAGCGGCTGAAGAAGTTTCTTCGCAATGAAATCAGGATAAGATTCTCCGGATACTTCCTCGATAAGCAGTTCCAGAACTATATATCCCGGATTTGAATATTTGAAGCTCTTGCCGGGTTGCTGCACGATCATGTTCTGATATTCAGCTAATTCCTCCAATACACGCTCCTGCGATTCGTGCTTATCCATATCGACATTGTCAAAAATACTAAAGGGTAACCCGGCGCTATGATTTAGTAACTTGCGTATGGTTATCTCTGAAGAATCATATTCGGATTCCGGAAACTCCCATCGTGTGAGATGTTTTTCCACCGGATCATCGAGATGAATAGCCCCTTGCTCCACCAATACCATGACTGACCAGGCAGTGAGTGATTTCGTCATCGACTCGGCTCGAAAATAAGTGTCGGAGGTAATCGGGCTGGATTGATCGCGATCCGTAAAACCGAATCCTTTATTCCAAACCGGCTCACCATCTTTGATTAAACCAACTGCGATACCGGGAACATTATAATTATTTAATAATTCCGGGATAAGCACTTCGAGATGCCCGGCAAACTTCTGATGATCCTTATCAGTCCGATCTTCAACTCCGAATAAACCGAAAAGTAAAATTATCCAAAGCTTAATCATGATCTTCTATATCATATTGGATACGGATGATCTCCCGGCTGAATTTTTGCGGTTCTGCGAGAAACGGGGTGTGGGCTGAGGAGTCAAAAATTACCAGTTCCTTTCGGGGCACTTCGATGATTTCGTAGTATTTTTCGACCAGCTGCCGGGGTGTGTTTTTATCTTTATCGCCAATCAGAAACCAGACCGGCACCTCAAGGGAAGGTATCTCCGGCATGTAATCAATATGATGCGCAAACAGCTCATCCCACATCGGTCCGCTGCCGCGATTGGCACCGTTTAGCCACCGGTAGTAATCCCGAAGATTGTATTCCGGCGCCCGGAAGGCAATCCGTGCCATCCGGGTCATGCTGATGTCGAAATTCCCGCCATAATCCCCGACCAGACCCGCAAGTTTTACATGATCACCGTGATCGGTGTAAGGCGGCTCACCCAATTCCTGAAGCCTGTTTTTGTCACTCTGGCTGCTTGTTGTTTCAATTTCGGATTTCAACCAGTTGTAGCTGATTTCGTACGCCCGGTGATTGTCCACAACCTGGCTTATGCTGATGTAGGCGTGCAGGTTATCCGGATGCTTACGGGCATATTCAAGCCCCAGCATGGTGCCCCATGAATGACCAAGCAGATAAATTTTTTCCTGATTAAACCGGTTTTTGAGATACTCGATCAGCTCATGAGTATCACTGAAAAACTGATCGAAAGTCATCGTCTCTTCATCAAACCCGTTGTGGTTGGATTTGCCGGCTCCCCGCTGATCCCAGTGAACTAAAACAAACTCCTCTTCGAGCTGACGGTCCAGATGATGAGCCAGCGGCATCTGAGCTGCCCCCGGCCCGCCGTGCAGCCAGAGCAGCACCGGGTTGGACCGGTCATGCCCCCGCAAAAGAACCGACTGTTTAAGTCCTCCCAGTTCAATCTGTTTCAGCTCCGCAATGCTTTCGGGGACCGTTTCTCCCCCGGCATCCCGGATCGGATCGGTTGAGGAGGAAAATTGTCCCGTAATGCCGGACAACAATAGCAGCAGGAGCAGTAGTGCTGTGAAAACAGTCAGTATATATAGCAGTATGGACTTCATCAGAATGCTTCACCGATGGTTATGTACAACCCGCCTCCATGCGGACTTATTCCGTAGTCAATCCGCAAGTTCGTTGTGTCATCCGGATTGAGGTCGAAACGCAAGCCTGCTCCTGCGGAAAATTTCGGGTTGTTCAGGTGAAAATCCTCAAACCGGTTCCAGACTTCACCGGCGGCGGCAAAGACAGCAAAACCGATGCGCCACCAGGCGTGCCGGCGAAATTCAGCCTGGATTTGAGCGCTGTTGGAATCCCGGAATCTTCCCTCGTAGTATCCGCGCATAATCTCCCGTCCACCCAGAAGCGCATACTCACGAAACGGAAGCTGTCCGGTCGTCAGCTGACTGCGGAAGTGAATAGCAAGAACCTGACTTTGATCCCCGGACAAATCCAGGTAGCGCCTGGCATCCATACGCCAGCTGCTGTGCGGATGCGTGGCGCCGGATATATCGGGATAAAACATGGCAGTAAGCTCCAGATACCGGCCTTGAGCAGGTGTGGCTATGCTGTTGCGACGGTCCTGCCGGACCGAAAATCCGATGCCGGCCAGTGTAGTCTGCTCAACCGCATTATTTCCGGCATCCGATGCAGTATTATTCTCCGGTTCTTCCACTGAAATATCATACACCCGGTTCCATCGGAGTTTGGGTCCTGCAAATAAATCCGGACCCAATTTACGCAATACGGATTGTCTGAAATCAAAAGAACTGTACTCGATTTCCAGCTCGTCATCATCTGCGGTCTCACTGCCCACTCCCCAATAGCTTTCCGGGAAAATCGAGAATTCGTAGCGGCCATCCAGTATCCATCGCTCCTGCGGAAAAATTACATTTGGAGTAAACTCGATCATAAGCTGACGGTTCAGCGTATACATTGCTGAAAAAATGAAGCTGGATGAACGTGTTTCCGGTCCTGCATCACCCGGTTTGAACTGATGCAGGGACAATCCGCCAAACATCAGGCTGGTTTCAGGAGTATAGCTGACGAACGGCAGAACAGAGTAGCTGCTTTGATAGACGGTATCCTTATTTGCAGCAGCCGTGCTTTCCTCCGCAAAAGTATTAGTCGGAAAAGCATTTTCCGAAAAAAAAATTGCTGCAAAAGCATCAGCAGGAAAAGCATTTGCAGGTAAATCATCTGCTGCAAATGCTTTTGAAAATAGAGGCAATGCGACAAGCGTCAGAAGTATCAGCTTCATGGGTTTTGTGAACAAAATAGAGCTGATGATTTAAAAATTATACTTTAGCTGCGCGGTAATCAGATTTCCGGCATTCGCAAAGGCCGAATCGTCACTGCCGGTGAAAAACTGACCCAGAACATGGAAGTCGAGATCGGTAATCACCGACCAGCTTACCGAAGGAGAGACAAAAAACGCCTCTTCATCCGGGTAGTAGATCACGGCTAAAGTTCCGTCCACAAGAGGATGAATGGGATAGGTGACCTGAGAGGTGATCTGATATTTGGAAAAAGAAGGATTGTCCGGGGTCAGCTCTTCGGCCATGAGCTGAAAATCTTCGCGGCCGCCTTCGGCATTGTACAGCAATTCGGCTACCAGGAACATCCGGTTGTCAAACATGTAATCGACGGATGCCGAGGCGATGAAGTTGGTTTCATCTGCATCCGCATAAAACATCGTTTCTCCTTTGATGCCGGCACCGCGATAATCTCCGGCCCATCCGGCTCCCATCGCAAACCGTTCACGGTAATATCCGCTGATGAGCTGAATATCATAGCCCCGGGTGTGGAAGGAGTAGAGCGCGGCGGCAATACTTCGCTCAAAATCTCGCGCCGGGCTGACGGCCAGTTCCAGACGGGAATCAAAACCCAGATAGCGCTGCAGGCGAACCGCATCCGAACCCGGGCGTTCCGGATAGTCAAAATCATAAAAGGAGTAGATGTTAAAAATGTCATTGGGATTGGTAATCATGTTCACACCCCAGTTGACTCGCTGGCGGCCGACGCGAATGTTCCAGTCGGCAGTATCCCATTCGGCATACAAACGGTCGGGGATGTAATGCAGCAGCCAGTCATTCTGATCAAAAATCAGCCAGGAGAGACTCATCAGCCCGTCGTCATGGTCAATGCCATCTGCATATCCGGGAATGTCGCGGACCAGATCTCCGGCAAACATCCGGGTGCGCATCTGCCAGTAGAATGTCAGGTCGGAGGCGGCATCCCACCGCACGTTGAGTCTGTTCTGAAATCGGTATTCCATCCAGGTTTCATCTCCGAGAGGCTCGGGCAATTCGGCGGCAATCCGTACCGGATTTCCCTGCACGTACCCGGAGATTCGCAGATTATCCCGATTTTGTGCGTTGCTTGCCGATGGCAGACCAGCCAGGACGAGCAATGCCGCTAAGAGGGGAATCAGATTATACCTTGCATCAGACGTCATCATATTCTTTCGCTTTTTGATACTCATCGCTGTAAATCGCGCCGTCCACCATGGTGATCACACGCCGTGCCCGGTCGATCACGCGCTGATCGTGAGTCGAAAACACGAAAGTGACATTCTGTACATCATTCATTTTCTGCATGATGTCGAGCAGATTCATTGCGGCAGAAGAGTCGAGGTTTGCCGTAGGCTCATCGGCAAGGATGAACTTCGGCTCTGACGCCAGTGCACGGGCAACGGCAACGCGCTGCTGCTGTCCGCCGGACATCTGCCCGGGCCGGGCATCTTTCCTGTCCGCCAGTCCGACTTTATCCAGAAGCTCATCAGCCCGCTTTTGCATCGCTTTTTTGTCCTGCTTCTGCAAAAGCATGATGAAGGAGACGTTTTCACGGGCGGTGAATACGGGAATCAGGTTATAGTGCTGAAAGACGAAGCCGATATTCTTCAGACGAAAATCAATCATTTTGCTGTCTTTCATTTTGGTGATATTGGTCCCGTTGATTTCCACATGTCCGGAGGTTGGCTTATCCAGCCCGCCGAGCATGTTGAGCATGGTGGTCTTGCCGGATCCCGACGGGCCGACAATACTGGTAAATTCGCCCTTTTCTATTTCGAGCGATGCGTCCCGGAGTGCGTGAACCGGTACGGTATCCGGGTTATAAACTTTGGTCAGATTTACTGCTTTGACTATTGCCATGATTATTCCTCATTTACATTTCTGTTTTTTCTGAAAATCGTTGGTCAGCAACGATTTGCAATGCCAGGTCGATACTATTTAATTATTTTTTGTGATGTCAAGACGATGTACTTCATTGATTTTTGTGATGCAGAGCCGATGCATTTCAATGATATTTGCGATGCAGGTCCGATGGTTTTCAATGATATTTGCGATGCAGGTCCGATGGTTTTCAAAGATTTTGTGATGTTAAGCTGATATTTTTTCAAAGATTTTATAATTTTGATCCGATGCATTTTAAACATTTTTGATGTCAGGCCGATGCACTTGATTAGTGATCTTTGGCCGCTTCCAGCGGGTTGATCCGGATTGCTTTAAGTGCCGGATAAAGCGAGGCAAGAAGGGTTATAAAAATCACCACGAGTAAAATTCCGGTGTACTCGCCGGGTGTGATAATCGGGTAGATGATGTGGTCGAATCCGATTTCAGCAAAGCCCCGGGCATCGGCAAAAATTTCAAGATTGATGCCGGTATCCCTGAAGTAATACAGGCTTGCCCGCGCCAGAAGCATCCCCGCGACAGCTCCCGTTATGCTCAGCATGACCGATTCCAGCATGATCATGGTAAATACCCGCAGCCTGCTCATTCCAATGGATATCAGCATCCCGAGTTCGCGCATCCGCTCAAACAGGGCCATCAGCATGGTGTTGAGAATTCCGAAGGCGAGCGCAATCATGATGATCATCGTAATGATATAGGTCATGCTGCCTCCCATCTGAACCATCATGTTGAGTTCCGGAGAAAGCTGACTCCAGGTCTGGGCGTGAATATCCGGGAATTCGTTATTCAGGTCGGATGCCACCGAAGAAGCGCAGGCATCATTTTCGAGCATCATCGCAATTTCGTGATACACCGGTTGATCCGACAACAGTGCCAGAAAGTCACCGGAACGGATGAGCACGTTCCGTTTGTCGTAATCAGCCGAAGCCGACTCGAAAAAACCGGCGATGTTGAACGAGCCGGAGGTGAGCTCGTTATTCACATCCTCAAACGTGAGCACGATGCGGTGTCCGAGGTCCAGATTGTGCTCATCGGCCAGTCGCCGGCCGATGATGACGGGGTTTCGCATATCGGTATCCAGATAATCCCCTTCCACCATGTTTTCGTGAAACGTGGTGGTGCGGTTTTCGGACTCCATGTCGATTCCGCGAATCCTGATACCCGTGGTTTTAACGGGGGACTGCAGCATGCCGTCGGTCAGTACCCGGGATGTATGTGAGGCGACCCGTTCGTCATCATCCAGCCAGGATGTGATTTTTTCGTGATCAGGAATATACATCCACGAATAGCCTTCGCTCAGAAATTCGGGATGATGAACCTGAACGTGGGTAAGTTCGCTGTCAATGACGTGGTCTGTGCGTTGCTGGATCATGCCGTTCATTGTGCCAACGGCCATGACACCGGCCCACAAGCCGATAATTATGGCGGCCAGTAGCACCGAGCTCCGTGCCGGGTGGCGCCAGATGTTTCTCCAGGATATGGTTAATAATGTTTTCATAAGTTTGTATTGTTAGAAGGCATAAAATGCCGGGCATGTTACACTCTGATTACTTTCTTGCTGCTTCAAGGACATTTAATCTCATTACCTTTATCAGTGGAAACAGGAACACTACTATTGCGATCAGGAAGACGAAGAATCCCTGTGTGTAGAACTGATCGGCGGCAAAGGACATCGGCAGGACGGGTTCAAAACCGAAATCTATTACGGCCTGGGCGGCATCGCCGCTGAGTGCAATGGGATCCATCCACTTGAGAATCAGCCAGGCGGCAGCAACGCCGGCAAGCGAGCCCAGGATGCTGATGAACAGGGTTTCCAGAAACAGAACCGCTGCCAGTCTGCCTCGCTTCATCCCGACGGAGATCAGTACACCGAATTCGCGGAGGCGCTCCATGGTCATGGTGAGGATGGTGCCGAGGAATCCGAACCCGATCACGATATACAGTACGAGCGTAAAAAAGCGGGGACCAGCCAGGTCCATTTCCATCAGATCAAGCAGTTCGGGCATCAGCTCCGGCCAGGTGAATACGACCAGTTCGCTGTCTTTGCCTTCAAATTCGCTCTTGAGCGACGAGGCCACCCGGTTGGTTTGCCGTTCCTGCTCCGGGTTGATCATCAGTTTGCTGATGTATCCTTCGGCGGAGAGCAGTTCCTGCGAGGCCGGCAATGACAGGTACACTACCTGGTTATTCAGCTCCCGCATCGGGTGTTCGACGATGCCGCTGATCTCAAACAGCGCGCTTGCCGACATGCCGAACCGGCCCTGACCAATCAGTGCCAGAGTATCGCCGACTTCAAGCTGAAGACGTCTTGCCAGACCCTCGCCTAACACCGTTTTTCGTTCGTCAATACCGAAAAACCGTCCATCCTTCAGGTAGTTCTTGATTTCATTGACTTCGTGCTCGTTCTCCGGTTCAATACCGAACACAGCCGCACCCCGTGTGGATTCGTCATTGGCGGCCAGCATGAATGTTTCAATTCGCGGCAGGATGCTGACGATGCGGTCATCTGCGGCTGCCACACGCTCCCGCATTTCCTCGTCAAAATAAAAGGTGTTGTCGAGCGAGGCCTCATCGTCGTAACGATAATCCTGAATCTGAAGATAGCCGGTGTTGAAATTCACCATCCGGTCGATCATCAGTTCATAGCTGCCGCGGTTAACCGATTGCATCACAACCGCTGCCATCACCGCAAACACAATAGCAGAGACCGTAATCAGTGTGCGGCGTTTGTTTCTCCAGATATTTCTCCAGGCAAGTTTAAGATACATAGCCAGTTATCAGTTATCAGTATACAGTGATCAGTTATCAGTTGACAGTAAGCAGTTTTCAGATGCGAAAGTGTGAAGTAATTACTTTTTATCTGTGTTGGTGTAAGGTTGAACAGGTAGAAAACTCTTATGGGTATCAGCATTTAACGGATTATACCTGGACATAACAGTTCACACTCAGACTTGGTGAAAATGGATAATAATTTGTATGAGAAAGCATATTCGTTTTCTATTCGCATTGTCAGGTTGTATCATTATTTAAGCAAAGAGAAACGTGAGTTTGTTATATCCAGACAGGTTTTGCGTTCGGGAACATCGATTGGTGCAAATGTAGCTGAGGCCAACGGGGCCATATCCGTTTCAGATTTTTCAGCTAAAATCTCTATTGCATACAAGGAGTGCCTCGAAACGAAGTATTGGCTGTGTTTGCTTAAGGATACCGGAATCATCACTAAACCCTCATATAATTCGATTTACAATAATGCTGACGAACTTGGCAAAATCCTTTTTTCCATTCTCAGAACTACCAGAATCAGTTGCCAGTGATCATTACAGTTGTCAGTTATCAGTGATCAGTGAGATAATTTGAAGTAGTCAGATGATGGTTAGTGTTTGCTGGTTACTGTTAACTGATAACTGTTCACTGTTTCACTGAACTCTTTGCATATTTCTCTGGGTGAAGAATCCCTCGTCAATGTCGACATCGAACTCCAGGTGCTGATAGGTCAGAATGGTGCGTTCGTTGTCTTTGCCGGCGGGGATTACGGTAATGCGGGCAGGGATTTCGCGATCACCGAACCGGGTGACCTGATCCAGTTTCATGGTGTTTACCAGCTCATTGCGCTGATCGTAATTTTCCAGGCGGAGCTGTATGTAACTCTGTGTGCAGACCCACATTTTGACTTTTCCCCAGACAATCGGGGTGTCCGGTTTGGGGATCATTTCGATTACATACGCTTCGCGGCCTTCATATTCTTCGGTTCGCAAAAGCTCGTGCTCGTAATCCTCTATGATATCACTGTCCCGGACAAGGTCATCATTGGTGAAATCCGAACCCATCCACGATTGTGCCATCATGGAAGAGGGCATGCGCGTGGTGCGGTCGATGCGTGGGTCGTAATTCCATATATCACTGCCGCGCATTAAATAAGCAGTGCCCTCATCGCGTGACGGAGCGGTAATGACGATCATCGAGTGGTCACGGCCATACTGCCATGAGCGCATGGATACTTCACGCTCATATCGGGGACGCTCGATTTTCATGGTCATTTCGGCCTCGTTGGAATTTCCGCGCATCACCTGCTCCATGCGGTCGAGAATTTCAGCCGGATCCGGGTCTGAAGCCTGCAGTGTTGTCGCCATCAGCAGACCTGCAAACAGGGATAAGATGGATATTTTCAGTTTCATAATGATATTGCTGTTATTGAGTTTTTGTTTTTAAATATACGGTTTGACCAACCACTTGGTTGACTGCGGGTTTGACTGCGCTTAATAATCTTGCAGCCGCCAATCCTGTCCATCATGTCAAATATCAGTCAGCAAATCCGGTGCATTATGTTATTTAAGAGTCAGTCAATCCGGTCCATTATGTTATTTATCAGTCAGCTAATCCTGTCCATTATGTTATTTAAAAGTTAGCCAATAGTCGTTTTATTTATCAGTCATACGTTGTTCGTAGTATTCCGGTTTCATCAGGATGCGGAAAGCGTGATCCACCACTTCTTTTTTGCGCTCTTCCACAAACTTCCGGTACTCTTCCTCATTCAGCCGGAAGGCCTGCATTAAGGTATTCCTGGCAATGATGGGGTATACACACATCCCGATCAGGGAAACAGAAAAATGTTCGGGATTTACAGGGTTGTACCTGCCCTCTTTTTGCCCTTCTTCAATCTGCCGAATCATCGTCATGGCGCGCATATCGTCATGATCGGCGTCATCTGATTCGGATAACGGGGCGTATTTCCGGGTGATGGCAAGCAACCGGTCCGGATTTCTGGCAATTTCGTACATCAGAAACAGCGGAAGCTGCGGGTTGGCGGCCATGACATCAATATACCTTTGCACAAACAATTTGATCATATCTTCCACATGAATGGAAGGGTCACGCGTAATTTGTATGATCGGTGCAAGTTGAGTGATGAAATCTTCTTCAAATACCTCCTGGAACAACCTCTCCTTGCTCCGGTAATAATAATGCAGCATCGCTTTGTTGATATTGGCTTCATCAGCGATGGCCTGCATGCGGGCACCTTCCAGCCCTTCACGGTGAAACACCCTGCGGGCGGCTTCTTTTATTTGCTGTTCGGTATTGTTGTCTTTTTGAGCCATTTATAATTTCGTGGTAATAAAGTAGTTAACTAAAGGGATAATCTGAATGGTATAACTAAATGGTTAAAACAAATATATTGCCCTGCTGCGCGTTTGTCAAGAGGTTTAACCAAATAATTTTACCATATGGTTAAATTTGTGCCGGGTTATATTGCGAGATGTTATATTGCGGACAAAATATCACACGCAATCAGCAGTTAATTACTTTTGTCAATTAAAAATCAGCAACTACTGGCACCTGCCGAACAAAATACATCCAACAAATCAAAAGGCATCCGGTATATCAATAGACACCCGATAAACAAATTACATCCGGTATATCAATAGGCACCCGATAAACAAA